>Ga0114938_1000236_pt1 | contig 44858 bp, 42 predicted proteins | sample AshMeaBigSpring_FD_88675 | JGI IMG/M metagenome (GOLD analysis project Ga0114938, IMG submission 88675) | Groundwater microbial communities from Big Spring, Nevada to study Microbial Dark Matter (Phase II) - Ash Meadows Big Spring | ecosystem: Environmental > Aquatic > Deep subsurface >... | reverse complement strand
TGAAGTCAAAGTGCTACGTATCAATTTTAAGGACGATAATCAACGTCCGCGTTACGATAAACCACAATTGCTGCATCCCATCGATTTTGATTTTAAAGACAAACGGATATTGTTGGTTGACGACCGTATTAAATCGGGCTCAACCATTGTGTTAGCTAAACAGCTACTTGCCGATGCAAAACTGATTAAGACCTTTGCCGTAAATGGCAATGCCGACTATGCACTTTTTAACGAAAGTTGCTTCCGATTTCCTTGGATGACTTAAGTTAATCATCATCACCTCCCAATCCCTCAAACGTTTGTTGTCGCGGCTTGGATGCTTCAGGTTTAGCTACTTTCTTACTCTCCTTTGTTGGTCCATTAGTCACATCGGCTGCTGTCTGGTTTTTAATATGAATATCCTGTTGTGGAAATGGAATTACAATATTATTTGCCTTAAACAATTTATCTACTTCAATTATTAAATCACTCAATGTTGGTATTCCTTCGTCGTAATGATAGACCCAGAACTTAACTACAAAGTCAATGGAGCTGTCGTTGAATTTTGTGACAAATACCATCGGACTTGGGTTTTTCATAATTCGTTTATCGGTGGCAAGCAAGTCGGTTAGCATTGTTTGAACAAGCTCCAAGTCTGTGCCATACGCTACACCAATCGTTGTTTCGAATCGTTTACGGGTGTTCCCCATTGTCCAGTTTGTTAGATGCTGATTCATCAAATCGCCGTTTGGTATAATTACATCGGCACCATCAAAGGTGGTGATGATGCTACTGCGTATACCTATCGATTTCATTTTACCTGACCTGCCAGCTATTTCCACAAAGTCGCCCACGTTTATTGGCTTTTCGATAGCTATAAATAGCCCACTTACTAAATTGTTGATCAAGGTTTGTAGTCCAAAAACCACACCTACGCCCATTGCACTTATCACGATAGCTAACCGATCCATCGGGATGCCGGCAGCTACAAAGGCAAACAGCAACCCACCCGACATAATGCCAATTTTCACAAGTAGCATCCAGCTTTTTGGGCCTTTTTGAGGCTTGTTGTGCTGGCTTGTAAGTTCCGAATCGATGGTTAAGAACGATACTATTTTCGAAATCAAAGTCGACACATACATCACCAAAAAGAAAATAAATAGGCTCAAATAGGTAAACGAGAAACTCCCTACTGTTCTGCTTTTGTTGAAAAACTCGACCACAGGCTCCGAAAGCGATTGGTAGGTAAATGATGTTCGGTAAATTAAATACATGGCCAACATTATCAAACTCGCATATAAAATAAATGGAATTCGTGTTGTGAATATGTCTGTAGGTAACTCATGCACTTCGTCGTTGAGTTTTTTCTGAAAAAACATCGAGATGTTTAATGTTTCAGTTATCAATCGGATGCACCACAACAACAAGTACGAAAGTACAAAAATGATTATCCCATTAGTCATAAACATTTTTGATTGGTTGTAACTGCCTGTAATGTTAAAGTATACCGAAACTATCTCGAATATGATAAATACAATAAGTGGAATGATTAATAACTTATCTTTGAATTTTGCATATTTTACGGCATTTAAAATATAAGCTCCCAGTATGATTGATGTGATGCTAAGTACGTAAATAATTATACGTTCGGTTGCTGAATATCGTAGCAGTATATTTAAAAATACCATAACTACGAATATTAGAATAAACAAAAGCCACACAACAAACATTCTGCGCGATAATATATGCCATAGAATAAAGCTAAATGCCAATATACTTGCGAGCCAAAGTTGAACCGAAATAATAAAAGGAGGATCAGGCAAGAAAAATTGAAACAGTATAAGGGTTAATATTAATGCCGACGATACAGGGTATTGAAGCACTTTGGTTTGTGCATTAACTTTATCGAGTAAATGTAACTTTGATATTCGTTTGGTCAATAGTCGTAAATACACGAATACGAAGATAAAAACAAGTAATAGCATTAAAAACTTGCCTTTATGGTTCGCAAAATAAAACACAAAAACCAATAGGGCTTTTTTTAGCCCATGATCAATGTTTTTTTCAAACGTATTCCGTTCAAGCTCAGTATCGTCAACAAGTGCTATTTCGTTTGTGTTTAAGTTAGCATATAAGTTTTTTCGAAGCGACTCGTTGGTTGTTATATCCGTTTGAATTTGTAGTTTCAAGATGTCAAACTGAATTTCTAACTTTTGAACAGAGTCGATTTCGGTGTTGATAGCTTTATTTACAGGATCGTAGTTCGATTTCATTAACAGCAGCTTCTGAAGATAGGATTTAAGTGCCGCCGAGTCCGAAGGCATTTGGTAGATGCTGCTGTTTTTAACGAGCGAATCAAGCTTATTTTGATGACCTTCAAGTTTGTGAAGGTATGTCGATGCTTCTCCGAGCGAATTTTCAGCTTTTTTTAAAATTTCTTGAAGTAAAATGGATGTTGTGGTCAGGTTACGTATTGTTTGAAGTTTATCTCTATTGGTGATGATGCCCACAACGGCTTCATCTTTCCATTGTTTAAACATCCGTATTTGATCATTCGCCAGCTTATAATTAATGCCTTGTTTTAGAAGGATACTGGCTAATTCGCACTCCGAATAAATTTGTACAAAACTTCGCGATTTGTTCATCGCGTCTCTATGCTGTTTGTAGGTAGAGTCTGATTGTCGAAGTTCATCGGCAATGACCGTTTTTACGAGCTTTTTTACATGTTCGTTGTTTGAGTCGTTGGAGGTGAATGTTTCAATTTTTGTGGGATTATTCTTTTGAATCGACTTCAGCTCTTCAAATATTTTTTTCGATTCCTTGATACTGTCAACCGGCTTTGTAATTGAGTCGCTGTCCGAAGTTTGAACTATAATCTTGCGTTGCGCCCTACTGTCAAGTGGTATTAAAGCTGTCAGAATCGCTAAAACAAGTAATATAGTTCTTGTGCGAAACAATGAAGTGATTTTAATAGTACCCATATCGATTTAATTTTATTCCAAAACAGTTGTATGATTTGATGTGATGTGTTGAATGTAGATGGTATTAGTCGTCAATTTTTATGGTGTGTATCATATCTTTATCTGTTTTTCTGTTGATATTGCAAATATACGAAAACATCTTATTGCTTGAACAACAATGCGCTGAGTCGAATTGTTTGATTCGTTTATTTAAATAGCTGTTGGTTAGCAAACTATTGGTTTGTATTTGTCGATTATTTATCCTATTTGTCATTTAGAACTAAATTAGTTGAGCAGTATTAGTAATTATTTCAATCTTATCATTTATATTTGCGCTGTACAGTGTAAATGTTTTGTCTGTACAGACTAAACATTTACACTGTACAGACTAAATATTTACTCTGTACAGACTAAATCTAAATGTTCAGTATCTTTTAGCTAAATTGTTTAGTTGATTTGCTTAATTCATTCAATTGATTAGGTTAGTTTGTGTAACTAGAATTCTAAATACATATTTTTATTGATATGAGTATACAGTACAAAATGGTGGCAATGAATGATAATTTAAATGCTGCCGATGACCGAAAAACAGGATATTATCCCAAGGTGGTTCGTCGGAATACGGTAGGTATAGCCGAGTTGGCCAAAACTGCATCGTGCCACTGTAATTTTAAGGAGTTTGAATTAAAATTGGCTGCCGAGGTATTGCTGCAGGCCCTCCGAGAGGAATTAGAGAATAGCAATCACGTGTGCCTCGAGGGTTTTGGTACCTTCTCAGTGGCGGCCGAAAGTCGGTATGTCGAATCGCCCAACGAATTGCGAGCCGAATCTATTCAGGTCAAAAAAGTTAGTTTTAAGTGTTCGCCTTTACTTATTAAGAAAATGAAGTCAGCCTCTTTTGTAAAATACAAACAGCCCTAATCGAAATCCGATCAAGGCTGTTTTATCTCTAAAAATCTGTTTTATCTTGCATCAAAATGTTTGCATATCCACCAAGCGTTTGTAGTATCCGTCGAGTTCCATCAGTTCGTCGTGACGACCACGTTCAACAATGCGCCCTTCGTGCATCACACAAATCTCGTCGGCGCGTTTAATCGTCGATAGTCGGTGAGCAACCACCAGTGTTGTGCGGCTTTTCATCAGATTTTCAAGCGCTTCCTGCACCAGTTTTTCCGACTCAGTGTCCAATGCCGATGTCGCTTCGTCCAGAATCAATATCGGAGGGTTTTTCAAAATAGCACGCGCAATACTCACTCGTTGCCTTTGTCCACCCGACAGTTTCGAACCTCTATCGCCAATGCTCGTGTTGTAACCATCTTCGGTAGCCATTATAAAGTCGTGCGCATTAGCTATACGTGCCGCTTCCTGCACTTGTTCCATCGTTGCATTTTCAACTCCAAAAGTAATGTTGTTGTAAAAGGTATCGTTAAATAAAATAGCCTCTTGGTTCACATTGCCCAGTAGCGAGCGTACGTCGTGCGTTTTAATATCCCGTATGTCCACGCCATCAATGCAAATTTGACCCTCCACCACATCGTAGTAGCGTGGCAAAAGATCCACCAAAGTCGATTTTCCAGAGCCCGATTGTCCAACAAAAGCCACCGTTTTTCCTTTCTCAATCTGCACGTTTACATCCTTAAGTACCCAATCCGTTTGGTATCTGAACGACACGTTTTTATATTCAATCATGCGTTCAAATCCGTTGATTTGTACCGGTGTTGCCGAATCTTTAATCGTGTTTTCAGCGTCCAAAATCATGTCGACCCTTTCGAGCGAAGCCAAGCCTTTTTGCACACTAAAACTCGCTTTGCTCAATTCCTTAAGCGGATTGATAATGCTGTAAAATATCAAAATATAATAAATAAACTCAGCCGCACCAATCGAACTCGTCTGATGCACAATAAGCGAACCCCCGAACCAAACAATCAGCGCTATAGCCGCCGTACCAATAATTTCGCCAAGCGGATGCGCCAAATTATGACGGTTAAACACCCGTATCAACGTCGCTTTAATATCTTCGTTAATCTTAAAAAAACGTTGTTCCACCTTCTTTTCAGCATTAAACGCTTTCACTATTCGCAAACCACCCAGCGTTTCCTCAATCTGAGCCAGCATGTCGCCCGTTTGCTCCTGCGCCTTTTGCGATTTTTGTTTCAGCGATCGCCCAATGCGTCCAATAAACCAACCACTAAACGGCAGCAACAGAAGCACAAAAACCGTCAGTTCCCAGCTCAGTGTAAACATCACCCCCAGATATATCAAAACCAAAATCGGGTTCTTAAACAGCGTATCCAGCGAGCTCATTATCGATGCCTCAATCTCGCCCACATCGCCCAGCATACGCGACATAATATCGCCCTTACGCTCCTCCGAAAAATAGCCAATAGGCAGTGATACAATCTTGCTAAACAGCTTGTTGCGTAAGTCGCGCACAACGCCCGTACGAATTGGAATAGTGAAAAACGATCCAAAATACGCCGAGCCCACTTTCAGTGTCGCACTTAGTACCAAAAAAACGCCCAATAACATCAGCGCCAAATCCGGCCCCACGTTTACCACCATTTGTTCAATGCTGTAATAGGCATTGTTTTTAATCGCCTCGCCCACCATTTCAATCCCATCGCTCCACTTCCAAGCCATGTACGTAGCCGACGCTTTTTCTATTCCAAACAAGATCTGCAAAATTGGAATAATAGCCGCAAACGAAAACAAACTAAACACCGCCGATAATAAATTGAACAGCAAGCTCAGCCCCACATATTTTTTATACGGAGCTGCAAATCGTTTAAATAATAACCAAAATCCATTCATACTTCTCAAATTTTCCTAATTTCATCCATCCCCACTAGTCCACTTTTTTACCGCTTACTGCAAACTGCAAATCGTAGTACAATGAAGTTCCCAATTTCTCGGGGCTGCAAACTTAATTTGGGCGTGCCCCTCGTACCTCGGGTCGGGCTTTACGCTCTTGTACTGCCGAAATACGGCAGCACGCCGCTTCAATCCCTCACGCTCCCAGCCACTTCCAACCCCTCGCACATTTAATGAGCTTACCACTTACCGCTTGCTGCAAACTGCAAATCGTAGTACAACGGAGATCCCGATTTATCGGGACTGCAAACTTCTTCCTCTTACCGCTGTCTCACACTCCCGTATAATTTCGAGGTGTAATACGTTTCAACTCCTCTTTAATCACATCGTCAATAGCCAGCGTATCAATAAACTCACTAATTGAGCGTGCAGTTATTCCCTCGTTTGTACGTGTAAGCGCCTTCAAAGCCTCGTACGGTTGTGGGTAACCCTCACGACGTAAAATTGTTTGAATACCCTCAGCCACTACAGCCCATGTGTTGTCCAAATCGCGGTAAAGAGCCGTTTCGTTCAACAACAGTTTGCTTAAACCCTTACGTATGCTTTGAGTCGCAATTAAGGTATGTGCAAACGGCACACCCACATTGCGAAGCACCGTACTATCCGTCAAGTCGCGTTGCAAACGCGATACAGGTAATTTCGACGCCATGAACTCAAAAATAGCATTCGCCATACCCAAGTTACCCTCTGCGTTTTCAAAATCAATCGGGTTTACCTTGTGTGGCATAGCCGACGAGCCAACTTCACCCGCTTTAATTTTTTGTTTAAAATACTCCATCGACACATAGGTCCATATATCCCTACAGAAATCAATCAATATCGTATTGATACGTTTCAACGCATCGAACTGAGCAGCCATATTGTCGTAGTTCGATATTTGGGTGGTCCATTGTTCACGTTCCAAGCCTAATTTATCAGCTACAAAAGTATTGCCAAAGTTTTTCCAATCAATAGCCGGATACGTCACTTTATGTGCATTGAAGTTACCTGTAGCACCACCAAACTTAGCCGAAACGGCTACGCTTTTAAGTTGCGCCAACTGTTGTTCCAAGCGATACACAAACACCATCACCTCTTTGCCCAAGCGAGTTGGTGAGGCTGGTTGACCATGAGTTTTTGCCAGCATCGACACATCGCGCCACTCGTCGGCCATGTGTTGTAGCTCAAGAATTATGGCTTCCATTTCAGGGTAATAAACGTTGGCAAGAGCTTCCTTAATCGATAATGGTATCGACGTGTTGTTAATATCCTGCGAAGTTAATCCAAAGTGAATAAATTCCTTAAAATCGGCCAAGCCTAGCGCATCAAATTTTTCTTTTAAAAAATACTCTACCGCTTTTACGTCGTGGTTGGTTACTTTTTCAATGTCTTTAATGCGTTGAGCATCTTGCTCACTAAAGTTTTGATAAACAGCACGCAGTTTTGGGAAAACATCAAATTGTACTTGTTTTAGTTGGTCAAGCGGAAGTTCGCAAAGCGCAATAAAATACTCTACTTCAACTTGTACGCGGTATTTAATAAGCGCATATTCCGAAAAATACAATGCGTAATCGACTGATTTTGTGCGGTAACGGCCATCAACTGGCGATATAGCACTTAGTAAGGACAAATTCATTTTATTTATTAATATGTTAAACTTCAAATTTTTGGCTTGCAAAGGTAATGAAATTTGATGGATTATTAAAGTTGATTAGCGCGTTTGCATCGAATGCTTTTTTTCGTTACCTTTGTTTGTTATTTTTCCATTTTATAAAAATAGAGACTTTATTAATTAAACAATGAAACGCTTAAAAAGACGCATTCGAATACACAAAGAAGGTTACATGATTTTGTTCAGCCTTTTATTTATTCTATTTGTACTTAACCTCTTTATTTACTTACGATTTCCTACATTTGCAATTGCCGTAACTACTACTTTGTCGGCTGCTGTACTCTTGTTTTTCGTATACTTTTTCCGTAACCCACGCCGCATTGTCGAAATTGACGATTCGGGTTTAGTGATAGCTCCTGCCGATGGTAAAGTGGTGGTTGTGGAACCAACTGACGAATTGGAGTATTTTGGCGATCGACGCTTGCAAGTATCCATTTTTATATCCGTTTTTAGTGTGCATGCTAACTGGTACCCTATCAAAGGCAAAGTGCTGAAGTCTGTTCATCACAATGGTCGTCACATGGCTGCTTATTTGCCAAAATCGAGCCACGAAAACGAACGCTCAACCGTAGTAATCGAAAGCGAAGGTGGAAACAAAATCTTACTTCGTCAAATTGCAGGTGCATTGGCGCGCCGTATTGTAACCTACGCTCGTCCAGGCAAAGCTTGTCATCTCAACGAGCACTTGGGCTTTATTAAATTTGGCTCACGTGTCGATTTGTATTTCCCTCTTGATACGGAAGTCTACGTGAAAGTTGGCGACAAAACAACCGGTAACGAAACCATTATTGCACGCTTAAATGAGTAGCGAAATCACCTTGAACGATGCTCAGCAACAGGTTGATGAGTGGATTAAAACCATTGGTGTGCGTTACTTTAGCGAGCTTACCAACATGGCCATTTTAACCGAGGAGGTAGGCGAGCTAGCTCGCATCATGGCTCGCACCTATGGCGATCAATCGTTCAAGAAAACTGATTTGGATAAAAACTTAGCCGACGAAATGGCCGACGTACTCTGGGTGCTTATTTGCATGGCTAACCAAACGGGTGTGAACCTAACGGATGCTTTTGAAAAAAACATGCAAAAGAAAACCGTGCGCGACGCTACTAGGCATAAGGAAAATGAGAAATTGATGTGATGATGTGATGATGTGTTGATGTTACTGCAAACTGCAAACTTTTTCTTCAAATTTCTAACTTCTAACTTTTTTATATGAGCAAAATAGACGATCTTTTTAAAAAATACAATTGCAACATTGACGAAGCTGTTGTAAAACAAAATGTTGAAAAAATTATTTCAGCAGAATATGAGTCGAATAATACCCAAGCAGTGTATAAAACCTGTTTGAGTTTAATTGATCTTACATCACTTAATAGTACCGATACTACATCGCAAATAGTTGCTTTTACCGAAAAAGTAAATCAATTTAACGAAGCGTACCCACACTTACCCAATGTAGGAGCTATCTGTGTTTCACCTTCGTTGGTACCTACCGTGAGTTCAACTTTATTGATTCCTGAAGTTGGTATAGCTTCGGTGGCTGCTGGTTTTCCTATGTCGCAGACCTTTATCGAAGTGAAAATTGCCGAAACAGCCATGGCGGTTATGGAAGGTGCCACCGAAATTGATGTGGTGATCTCTATTGGAAAATTTCTTGAAGGGAATTACGAAGAGGTGTTGGAGGAATTGTCCGAAATCAAATCGGCTTGTCGCGAGGCGCATCTCAAGGTAATTATCGAAAGTGGTGCCCTTGGTTCAGCAAGTAATATCAAGAAGGCATCGTTGCTTGCCATGGCTGCAGGAGCCGACTTTATTAAAACTTCAACGGGCAAAATGCCTGTGGCAGCTACACTCGAAGCAACTTACGTTATGTGTACTGCCATCAAAGAATGGTACGAGCAAACGGGGCAGAAAGTGAGCTACAAACCTGCTGGCGGTATTGTAACGACCGACGATGCCGTAAAACACTACACGCTCGTTAAACACATTCTTGGCGACGAATGGCTCAATAATAAGATGTTCCGCATTGGTGCAAGCCGACTGGCAAATAACCTCTTAACTTCTATCGAAGGCGAAGAGGTGAAATACTTTTAGGCTATAAGTATTAATACTATAAATTCATCACGATGTTAAAAATCTTTCGCGCATCGGCTGGTTCGGGTAAAACACATCGATTGACAGGTGAATTTATTCGGTTGCTTTTTAGTAAGGATAACGAACGCACATACCGTCGCATTTTAGCGGTAACTTTTACCAATAAGGCTACCGACGAAATGAAGTCGCGCATTCTTAAAGAATTGCACCTGCTTAGCATTGGTGCTAAATCCGACTATCGCGACGATTTAATGCAGCTTTATAAATTGAGCTCCGATGCAGTGGATCATCGTGCGCGCAAAATTCTGGTAGCCATACTCCACGATTATTCGTCGTTCTCCATCAGCACTATCGATAAGTTTTTTCAACAAGTAATTCGTGCTTTTGCGCGTGAAATTGGTTTGCAAGGTGGCTACAACCTCGAACTCGACAGCGAAACAACTTTGCAACAATCCATTGATAATTTGTTTTTGGACTTAAATAAATCCGAAAACAAACAATTGCTGCACTGGCTTACAAGCTATGCCGAGGAGCGTATTGAACAATCAGAAAACTGGAATCCTCGCCGAAATATCGAAAGTTTAGGCTACGAAATTTTTAAGGAAAACTATCAAAATAAGGCTGAAGAAACGAACCGTAAACTTCATGATCGTGAGTTCCTTACTAGTTATCGCGCTAAGCTTCGCAAAACTCAGCACGACTTTGAGACTAATGTAAAAGCTGTGGCCGAGCAAACACTCGCTATAATTGCAAACGCCGGTCTTACACCCGATAGCTTTAAAGGTGGTTCGCGCTCGCCTGTGCAGTGGTTGCCTAAATTTGCTGCTGGACGGTTTGAATTGAAGGATACTTTCGTGGCACTTGCCGACGAAGTGGGTAATTGTTACAGTAAATCGACTCCAAAAGGAGTTGTAGCAGCTATCGAAAGTCTTTATCATGCCGGTTTTCAGCAAAATATAATTCGCATCATCGAGTTGCTGCAAAAAGATATTATTTTCTACAATTCGGCTGGAATCATTTTGAAATATATCAATACGCTTGGTATTCTGTCCGACTTGGCCATGCAAATAAAAAAGCTGACCGATGAGCAAAATACCATGCTTATTTCGGATACAAACATGTTGCTTAATCGGATTATTGATAATTCGGATACTCCTTTTGTATACGAAAAAACGGGTGTGAACATTCATCATTTTATGATTGATGAGTTTCAGGATACTTCGACTTTGCAATGGAAAAACTTTTTACCTCTGATAACCAACAGTCTTGCTTCGGATCAGCTCAACTTGGTAGTGGGCGATGTGAAGCAAAGTATTTACCGTTGGCGTAACTCCGACTGGAAACTTCTCGACGAAAATGTGTTGCATGATTTTAGGCCAGAACAAATTGAGGAGATTAGTTTAGAAACTAATTGGCGAAGCGATAAAAATATCATTGCGTTTAATAATGAGTTTTTTAAAGAGGCGGCAGTGTTGCTTCAACATAAATTAAATACTACCATTCACACGGCTTTACCGCTGTATCCCGAACTGGAAAAGCATACGGAACGTATATTGCATGCCTACGGGCATTTGTTTCAACTGGCATCGCCAAAAGCGGGCGAGGGGCAGGTGAAGTTTAGCTTTTTGGATCGCGACGAGAACGAAGATGGCTGGAAAGCTGAGAGCTTAAACAGGCTGCCTGCTTTGCTCGAAGACCTTCAAGCACGTGGTTATAAACCAGCTGATGTGGCCATACTTGTAAAGAAAAATTCGGAGGCGAGTGACGTTATTCAAAAATTGCTGGCCTACAAGGCGTCGGAGGATGCATTGCCGCATTGTAGTTACAATGTAATGGGTAGCGAAGGGCTGCTTATTGCATCGGCGGCGGCAGTGCGTTTTATTACTGCGCTACTTAAAACGATGTTACGCGAAAATGATGTTGTGAATCGCACCATTTTAAATTACGAATTTGCTTTGGCAGCGCTTAAACTTCCGGCTAACGAAGCGTTGAATGCTAGTTTTAGTGCAACTGCCGAAGCTGGCTCTTTTTCGCATTTATTCACGGCTGATCAAAATGCAGCTCTTACTCGTATTAAAAATGCGTCGGTGTACGAGCTGGTCGAAAATATCGTTTCTATTTTCAATTTAGGTAGTTGGTATAATGAGTCGGCTTTTGTGCAAGGCTTTCAGGATGTGGTGTATAAATATAGCAATGGTAAAAATACCGACATTCATAGTTTTATTAAATGGTGGGACAAAACTGGTTATAAACAGAGCATTTCGACTCCTGAAAACGTAGATGCTTTTAGGGTGATGACTATTCACAAGTCGAAAGGGCTCGATTTTAAAGCGGTAGTTATGCCGTTTTGCGACTGGGATTTGTCGCAAAAAAACTCTTTCAACAAAAACTTTTTGTGGACTGAGCCAGCGCATGCTCCTTTTAACGAATTGCCACTGTTGCCTGTGGAGTTTAGTTCAAAGTTAGCGCAATCAATTTTTGCTCCGCAGTATTTTGATGAGTTAATGCATCAGCTTATTGATAACTTAAATGTGGCTTATGTGGCTTTTACACGTGCTAAACACGAATTAATTTGTATAGCGCCCAAGCCTGAAAAAGAACCCGATTCGGTTGAGAAAATTAGTAAACTGTCGGAGTTGCTTTTCTTACTTTTTAGTAGTAGTACGTATTGTTCGCCAGTGCTTACTAGCAGTTTTGATGCTGCTGAAAGTTTGTTTTGTGTAGGTGATGCGAAAATATTCGAGAAATCAATTGAGCCTGTTAATGCAAATGATCAAACAACTATAGCTTATCGATCGTGCTCGCCTACAGGGCGTTTGCGCTTGCGGAACTTGTGTAACGATAGTTGGCTCGAAAGTCAGGAGATATCTGAAAGTGCTTTGCAGCTAGGTAATGTGATGCACGAAATTTTGCAAAATATACGAGTAAAAGAGGATGCCGAAAAGGCGGTTTATAGTTTTGTTTCCGAAGGTAAGATTAACGAAGCTGAGGCGCAGTTGGTACGTAATATGCTTGAGAAGTTTTGGTTAATGCCTGAAACGAGTGCTTGGTTTGATCCATTGAACAAGGTGCTTAACGAGGCGGTAATTCTTGTGCCAAACTCAAAACTATATAGGCCTGACCGTGTTGTAATAAATGGTAATTTAGCTACTGTTATTGATTATAAATTTGGAGAGTCCGAAAAACAATTGTACGTGAAGCAGGTAAAAAACTACATGGATTTAATTGCTGAAATGGGCTACGAAGTAAAGGCTTTTTTGTGTTACGTATCACTAAATAGAGTTGTGGAGGTTGAATGATGTGGTGATGTGATGATGTGATGATATGATGATGTGATGATGTGCCCCGATAGCTATCAGGAGTGATGATGAAATGGAAGAATGAAATTGTAAATTGTAAATGAAAAAATTGTAAATGTACTAAAGATGATCTATTTCGTATCTGATGCTCATTTGGGCTCATTATTGATTGCGGATAAGCACGAACATGAGCGTAAGCTGGTGCGATGGCTCGAGCATGTGCGCCCCACGGCTGAGGCTATTTACTTGATGGGTGATATTTTCGATTTCTGGTTCGAGTATAAAACGGTTGTGCCTAAGGGTTATGTGCGTTTGCTTGGTAAGTTGGCCGAAATGACCGACGCTGGTATTGAGATTCATTTTTTTACGGGTAATCATGATTTGTGGACGTTTGGATATTTAGAGAATGAGGTGGGATTACAGGTTCATCGTAAGCCTGAAATTGTGAATATATTAGGTTCGCAATTTTTCCTTGCTCATGGCGATGGATTGGATGCTGATAAGGCTTTTCGGTTTGTTCGTCAGATTTTTCATAGTCGTACGCTTCAACGCATGTTTCGTTATTTTCCAATTGAATGGGGACAACGCTTTGGGTATGGTTGGTCGAAGCATAATCGGTTGAAACACCAAGGTTACGATGGAAAGTTTAAAGGGGAGTTGAATGAGAATTTAATTCAGTTTTCGAAAAATTATGCTGAAAATCATCCTGAAATTAATTTTTTCGTTTTTGGACATCGGCACATTGCTCTTGATTTGATGCTTAAAAATCGAAGTCGTGTTGTTATTTTAGGCGACTTTTTGAATGCGTTTTCGTATGGAGTGTTTGATGGACAATGCTTTGCGCTTGAATATTTTGAGGCCTAAGTTTTTAGCTTAAAATGCTTCGGTCATATTGAAGTAAATTAAAGTTTGATTGGTTCCAAAACCATGACCTACGTCAAGTCTGAAGTTCATGCGTGGTTGTAACTGAATACGTAACCCGAGCCCCGCATTTGGTAAAAAACCTTCAATTTTAACGGGCGTAGGACCCATTAAGCCTAATCCTGCCCAACCAGCAAAGCCAATTCTACTCCATAGTTTGTGGAACTTTGTTTGGCCAGTAGGGTTAAACATATGCCGATATTCGGCTACCATTGCGTGTGCCGATTTGTCTCGGAACTGTCCATTATAATAACCTCGCAAGTCGAAAGGACTACCCAGAAATTGTAACTGTGTTGGAGGAACATTCCCGAAGCTGTTTTTCGAACTTACTGTCCAGGTAAGTGTTCGACGTGGGCCAAGTGCAGGTAGTGCTAAATATTGACGATAATCGATAGCTATAGATCCAAAGTTGTAGTCGCTGCCTAAAAATTTTCCGTAATAAGCGGTTTTTAGATCAAAATAAATACCCTTATAGGCATTCGATGGAATGTCGCGTGTATCGTAAGACGCACTGAACCCGATACCGTTCGATATAACTTCGTAGGTTGAATCACTGCTTAAATATGGTTTTAAACCATCTTGATTGAATACGCCAGCAGATAGCCTATTCATTTGGTCGTAAGTGAAATTAATCATTGGACCAATGTAAAATTTTGATTGTGCTAACCGAAATTGTACATTTGGGTTTATTTGTAACGATTGTCCTTTATAGCCTGAACTTTCAAGACCTCTATCGGTGTTCTTGTTGGTTTCGTAGCCTATGCCATAAAAGTTGTCGGGATTATTTTTGTATAAGAATTGACCTGTTAAGCGAATTTTATCATTATTGAGGAAGATTTGAGGTCGTAATGTTGCCGAAAATCCTCCCCCTTTTGCTAAAGTAACTGCAAAAGCTAATGGCAGAACAGAACGTGGTTGGTCGTTTTTTAGTTTGTTTGCTTGAAAGGTAACAAGCATGCTACCTCCAAGCAAAATACCATAATCAGGCGTGTATCCAGGCCCACCCAAAATGCTAAAACGTGCATTTTTTACTTTTTTAGTAGTACTTAAAGAGTCTTGTTCGGTTTGGGCACTAATATTTAATGCAGTTGTTAGGCTTATAACGACAAATACTGCTAGTCTGCTTGTTCTGTTTAACATTTAGTTGAATTTTTCAATACACTAATTCTACATTTCGAATTTCTAAACGTGAACCTAAACGTGCTCTGTTAGGGTCGGTGCCAGCACCTTTGTATTTCCATCCGTTGGCACTTGAGCTGAAACTAAGTGTCAAATGAGTTGCTTCGTCGGTTGTTGTTCCCCAGAGTTCGGTTACGCGTTGTGTGGTGTATTTCCAAGTGTCATTCCCAGTGCTCGCTTGTACTGGTGGCCCATTCTCCGTTCCATCGTTATAGTAGTGGTGTACAAAAATGGGTGACCACTCTTTGTTAATACCTGCTACACGATAGGCTTGAGGGTCGGTACTTGTGCTATTGATAATGCTCGATTGACCATAGTGAAAAGTGACTTCTTTGGTTGTCCATTCGCTAGTTGTTTCGGAACTGATAAATCCAGCAGATCCAATCCGATAAAATTTGGTGCTTTGAGGATTTGATTGATCGTATACGCGTTTTTGAATAATTGCATACATCTCCATCGAGTCTTTTTCGTTTACATCTCGGCTTACCCATTTTGCCGCTCCAGTTCCTTCAATCCACTCTTCGACCTGAGTGCCAGGTGTGTATTTGTACTCAAATTTAATAGCTCGTGGTTTATATATAAATGGAATACCATGATCGGTGTTGTTTCGTTGTTTATCGCGTGGTAAAAAGTTGGCACTGTTTGAGCGAAATGCCCCAATAAAGATGTTTGCCGACGCAATTCCTGAACCGACTGATATACCAGCTGTTTTGTTGTAAAGTGTTGATAATACAACGTTACCTGTTGGGTTTGGGAAGCCCGAAGGTACACAAGTGGCTTTGTTTAGAATAGCAGCAACAATGTTGGTGTTAGCCCAAGGAGTTGATTGGCCTGTTTCTCCGATGTTATAATAGCTGTTGCCGTCGCTAAATTGACCAATGGGCACCCAAAAATCGGTAAGGCTACTGTATTTTATTTGTCGTTCGTACGTGCCAACAGTAATAATAACATCAAGCCGGCGTTTGTTTGTTCCATTTTCGGCGATTACCCAAAAAGTTTGTGTAGTGTTAAAATTGGTGACTGATTTGATATTTGGCTCTACCTTTGCCAACGAAGGTATGGTGATGCTCTGAATTTGCACCGAGTCGAGCGATGCTTCAGGCGGTAGACTTACGTAAGCATAGTCTGGACTTGAATCTGTACCTTCGCCCCATTCAATATTGCCTTGAATAGTTGTGCTTGGGTTCGATGGGTTTACTATATAAATGGCTGTGGGTTTGTTTCTGTCCGATTTTTCGAGTGAATCTTGGGTAATACAGGATGTGTATATTCCTAAAATCGACATGAGTAATATTAGTTTTTTCATGGCTTATAATTTAGGGGTAATTTGTTTTTTGAATGAAGGAATGTAATAAGTAAATCCCATTTGGATATTTAGTACGCTTAAACCGTTGCGAAAAGAAATTTTTCTTGAAGTACCTTGCTCAACTCTGTCTTTTTCAATATCTTTCCATAGTACCTCTAAGCCAGTTGTGCCAAGTTGTAGTTCGAAAGCAAATCGTTCGGCCGAGAAAAAGGTCGTTCCTAAACTGACACCTACTCCTAAACCATTTGAGTTAGCGAAAATTGTTGAAATATTCTCGTCATTCATACCAGGGTTTCGAGTTGCACGTTGATAATTTGTGCTTTTCAAATAATAGAGCGAAGTTTCAGAGAAGATATAAAAGTTTCCAGAACTACCCATTGGTACGTAGTTTCGCATAAAAGTGTGAACTTCAAATTTATCTTTTAGATTCTGTGTTTTATAAGTTGTGGCATTAAAGGCAATGTTTAAGAAATCGGCTTCCATAACTTGATCCGATTTTGAATATCCGTAGTTCCCACGTAAGCCTACCGACGTTAATCTGTTCAGGAAATAGCCGCCTACAAACGATACATTTATATTGCTTTTGTCGACGTTCAATAAGTCAACATTTGCAACGATGTAATCGTTTTCACCTGTTACTTCGCCAAAACTTAAATTGCCTCCAGCAAAAATCTGTCCTTTTTCAAAGCGAGATTGCTTTTTCATCTCCAAATTTTTTACTTTTTTAAACCTTAGAGAGTCCTGAGCGGAAACAATGTTTGGAATAGATAAAAGCACAACTATAAAAAATACAATGTGCTTCGTGTTGATATGTGTGTTAATCATAGGGTATATGTTTTATTTTAAAACAAACAGTCGTTTAAAAAAGTTTATTCTTCAAATAAAACATATACCACTATTTTTTTTAGTTTATTTTTTATGCTTCAAACATTAAAACAACTTCAGTTCCTCTGTTTTTAAGACTGTATATATTAACCTCAGCATTTATCATGCTTGCTCGGTGCATCATTTCAATAAAACCATACCATTTTGTTTCATTGCTTACTCTGGTGTTGAACCCGTTCCCGTTATCTACAATTCGCAGTTTGAATCTGTCATCTTCTTTATCCAAATGAATGCTTACTTCGGAAGCTTGTGCATGTATAGCAATGTTATTTAATGCCTCTTCGGCAATTTTATAAACAGCTATAGCAGTATTTTTCTCTAATTCGATGCTTTCAATTGAAGAAATGAACTGACAAGCCACACCTGTCTGCTTGATAAAATTCAAACTCATATTGTTGAAAGTTGGTATAAGCCCTACTATGTCGAGTAATTCAGGCCATAAGGTAGCGCTTAAATTTGTAGATTTTTGGATAGTTTGATCAATATTGTTGAGTGCCCCTAGCAAGGCCTAATTTAAATTGTCAATACTATCATCTGTATTTGTTTGAATTAATGATTTCTGTATAAGTCCGATTTCAATTTTTAATGCAGCTAGTGCTTGGCTAATCTCATCATGTGTTTTTTTTGAAACGTACAAGTTTGTCTCATCCTGATTTGTGATCAGGTTTGAAGCGAATTTGCGTAATCCCAGTTTTGAGTTAATTAAAGCTTCAATATTGGCCCGTTTTCTAATTTTGCTTACCATCTTTTTTGTTTAAATTCTAACTAATTTTTGTATAATTATCCTTTTTACAAGAACTATTCCAAAGGTGGTAATTTGATCTAGGTATAGTGGTTTTTATAGTTTTTTCGCTTTTGTTGCCACTATGGGCGTTTGTAGGCCGTTTTATGGCCTTAAATGACAAGCTTCGTAAAGAGTTGCATAAATAATAAAAATGTTTTGATTGCAAACGTTGCCATTTTGCTAGATTGCTAAATATGAATTTAAGTTTGTAAACAGAATTATTAATAATCTAAACTTATTTGTACCTTTGTAAGTCAATATATCAGCTAATATAATTTTTATAAATCAATATGCTAGTTCAAATACTAACAAGTGCCGATAGTATAGCCACAGCTGTACAAGAAACGGCATCAGTTGCTGTAAATTCTTCAGCCAATTTTTCCTTTTTTGACATGCTAGTCAAAGGTGGCTTTATCATGATACCTATTGCATTGTTGTTTGTAGCGTCTATCTATATCTTTGTGGAGCGTTTTATTTCAATTCGCCGTGCTTCAATTAAAGATGGGCAGTTTATGTCGCAAATTCAAACCTTTATACTCGAAGGAGCTAATAGTAAGGCTTCTGACTTATGTGCTGCAACGGATTTGCCCATTGCGCGAATGATTGAAAAGGGAATTAAACGAATGGGAAGCCCAATAAAGGAAGTGGAAGAGGCTATTGAGATAGAGGGGAAGTTTGAAGTTGCTGAATTGGAGCGAGGACTGCCAATTTTGGCTGTCATAGCAGGTATAGCGCCGATGTTTGGCTTTTTAGGTACTATTATTGGTGTTATAAAAATATTTTTTGATATTTCGCAAACAGCTGATGTGAGTATTGGTACTGTTTCAGCAGGCTTGTATGTAAAAATGGTGGCAAGTGCAGCAGGGCTTGTTGTTGGTATTATTGCCTACGTTTTTTATAATTGGTTGAGCATTAAAGTATCAAAAGCGGTTAATAAAATGGAAAGAAATGCGATGAATTTTATTGAGTTTCTAAAAGATTCTGCAAATTAATTTTGGCATGGAGCTTCGTAAAAAGAAAGATAATAAAGCTGAGATTTTTACTTCGGCAATGAATGATATCATGTTTTTTTTGATGTTGTTTTTTATCATCATGTCCACCCTTTTAAACCCAAGTGTAGTCAAACTTGACTTGCCAGGTGCAAAAAGTTCAAAACCTATCCATCGAAAGGAAATATTTTTATCTGTAAACAAAGACTCTAAGTACTTTATAGATAGTAAGCAAATTACATTTGATCAGATTGAGCCTCTGTTAAATTCTGAACGAACAAAAGATAATGAGGCCGTTGTTGTTCTACGTTGCGATAGTTCTTTGTCAGTGCAACATTTAGTGAAAGTGCTCGAGGTTGGAACTAAGCTGGATATGAAAATGATTTTAGCTACTCGCAAAAAATAATCACCTGTTGTCATGTCGTTACGTAAGCCCATCAATAGTCATTTAATTGCATCATTCGTTACTGCTGCCATACTCGTTGTGTTGGTTGGGGGGCTGAGTGTTAATTTTGGACAGTTGGGTGGCGGCGATAGTAAGTTTGAACCTGAAGCTTTGGATGACGAAACGTTTATGGATTTAGAGGAATTGATGTTGGAGGATTTTGAGTTGAAAGAAAATACACCACCTCCACCTGCAGAGTCAGAAAATCAATTGGCTGATGAATCGACTGAAAGTACAGGGATCATGAAGCAAACAAGCACCAATTCATCGATTGAACCCAAAGAAATTTTAACTGAATTATTACCAGAGCCTATTAAGGCGGAGACCTTAATAATCCAAAAACCTCCTATTGCTGAGTTGAAAATTGATACAGCTAAAACGGTTTTGGAGGTTGATTCGGCTGTTGTTGAGTTGTTGACCATGATTAACGATGCCAATAAAGGGAATGATAAAGGAAAGTCTAAAAGCCAAAAGACGGCTAAAGAACGTATAGAATTTTATAGGAATAACTACCGACTTATACGTAATTTTCAGAAAGTGTACCCCTATGCGCTCAAAACTCGCGAGGTAATTGAAACAGCAAACCAGCAGTTGGCATCTATAAAGAATGAATCGGAGAAGAAAAAACTGATCAAACAAATGGAAGATGATTTGTTTGCAGAGTACGAAGGTGCTGTGCGTAAAATGTCTGTTTCGCAAGGTAAATTGCTACTAAAACTTATTGCTCGCGAAACAAACAAGACAGGATATGAGCTTATTAAAGAGTATAGAGGTGCTTTTTCAGCATCGTTTTGGTACAGCGTAGGTAAGATTTTTGGCACCGATCTTAAAACCAAATACGATCAAAAGGAAGATTCAGTTATTGAAACGGTGCTTGATAAATACAAGAAGAATGAACTGTATTGATTGTTTTTGAAGTGCAATTTATAATTTAGCGCGTAAAATTAGCCGTATATCCTATTTCTGTTGAACCATTTGTAACACGGTATTGAATGGACATTTGTTTAAAGTCCGCCGAAACTGTGCCGCTTCCAGCTTTTAGTTGTTGTCCTGAACCAAGCGGCTGATTGGCGATGGTAATTTTATTACCTACAACAGTTATAAGTATATCGTCGAATGAGTCGTAGCCAACTTTATGGAAATTGCTTACTAAATAAGTAGTTGTTTCGGATTGTTTTTTATAAACATCAATAAGGTAGGTGCGCTCACCTTGCTCTGATGATTCAATACAGCGCCATCCACCTTTGATACTACTGTAATCAATGGAGTCGTTGTTGTCTGTGCAAGAAAATAGCAATATGCTTAATAACAGTACAATAATTCTATTTTTTCTTTTTAACGACTTCTCCATTTTCATAATTTGTAGTTTCAACCAACTTTCCTTTTTGATTATATGCTTTAGCAATGCCGTGACGTTGGCCTTTTTCGAAAGTTATTTCGGACATCAATTCACCTGTTTTGTAGTAGGTGTTCCATATGCCAGTTTTAAAATCATCAGCGTACATACCTTTGTTTTTAATTTCCCCTGTTTCGTAAAAGTACAACCATTCTCCATTCGCTTTGCCATTCAAGTAGCTTCCTTTCTGTTTGGCTACATTGTTCGGGTAATTTACAACCCATTCGCCTTCAAATAAATCGTTAGTGTATTTTCCGGACGTATAAATGCCTCCATCTAAATAAAATGATTTCCAAACTCCATTTTTTTTGTTGTTAGCATATGGCCCCGTTTGTTTTAAAATAACTTTGGTGCTGTCGTAATACTCTTTTATTATACCAACTATGCTGTCGTTTTTGTAGGCGCACTCATACTTAACATTACCCGATGGGTAATACCATGTTAATTTTCCATTGAGTCGTCCATATTGATATTGACAGACTTTGTTTACAGTGCCATTTTTATAGTCTTTGTAATAGTCGATAAACTGTCCATCGAAGAATCCATTTTTCATCAGTGCACGATCACGAATATTTCCATTTTCGTAATATGTAATGGATAGGCCATCTTCAAGTCCCATTTTGTAGGAGCGCATAATACGTGGTTTGCCATCTTCGTAATATGCTTTAAATTCACCATTTAAGAGTCCGTTAGTGTAAACACCTGTTTCTTGAATTTTGCCATCTTCATAGTGATTTATCACCATTCCATTTAGTTTGTCGTCCTTATACATCGCCATCTGCATCAATTTCCCTGACGGATAATAGAATTTGAGCGTATCTGTCAATAACCCTTTGTTGTAAACAAGTTCTTGCTTTAATACCCCTGTTTCGTAATAATCGAACCATTTCCCATCCAGTTTATCGTAATCGTATACCCCTTCTTGCCAGAGTTTTTGATCGGGATAAAAGATGGTGTAAAATCCATGTTTTACACTTCCAAGTGTTTCATGATTTATTACAAAATACACTTCTTTGGGTACTTTTTTGTCATTGTCATAAAAAGTAACCACTTTGCGCTGTGCATTAATTGAGGCGCTAAGTGTGTATAGAGTTAAAAATAAGTACAATCGTTTAATTGTCATTTTACATCGAGCATAAGTTGAGTGCCGCCTAATGGCTGGCGGTGGCCGTAATCAAGTATAGCAGCCAATACATATTTACCTTTGGTGGTTATGCGTGGCATTTGTAATGTGATTTTGCGCGAACCATCAGGGTAAACTGTGTTTTTTGTAGCGCTAAATTTTTCTTCTTTTCCAGTTTGTAAATTGGCTAATGTCAAAAATACCGAAGCGTCAATAATATTATCGCCCGTGTTTGTAACAATAGCTTCGAAAACTTGCTGTTTATCAGTTTTTTTTGTAATTTCTTTTAAACCAGAGATGCTTGCTTTGTAGTTATTGTTGCTTCGAGGCGATTGTTTTACCATTACAACTATTCGAGGAATGAGTAAAACACCAGTTGCAAGTGTTTTATCGGCTTCGAAAGCCGTTTGTTCTTTGGCTACTTCTACATGCATCATACACCAACGACTTGTAAAGCCGTTCTTAGGTACTGTCATCATAACATCGAGCTGTGCCGTTTGGTTCGGATTGAGTTCAATAAATGCAGGGCTAATGGTAATCCAGTCAGCACATGATCGTTTGCTTGACCCCAAAGGTACAACCTTTCTATTGCCATCAGCATCTAACATGTAGTCAGATATTTTAATACTGTATTTCTGAGGTTGAGCGGAGTGATTTATAATTGTAAGTTGTTTTTTTTGAATTTCGCCTGGATCTGCATTAAAATTCATCAATACTGGTGATACCTCAAAGTCTTGCGCAAAAACACTTAACGTAATCATCATGAAGCAATAAAAAATAATTTTTCTGTGCATACAATTTTTAATATGAATTATTGAAACGGAAAATAATGACAAAGATAAGTTATAGTTTGTGATTTGGCAATATTGTGATACTTTGAGATGGTTATGTTCAATTTGTTTTTATATAAGGTTGATACTATTAATAATTCAGACTTGATAACTTCTTAACTACATTTATATTTTACGATACTTGTTCAAATAGCCTTTTAGTAAGTTTATAATTGGTTTTAAGTGTTATGATATATTGAGTCATATTTATCTAGAAATTGATTTTTTGCTTGTTAAGAACTATTTACAGATACAGAATGTTGTATAATCGATTGTAGCTTTGCTCATTGTGTGCGTGTTATATTCGCTGTTAACCACGTTCCGGAAAAACTCAATCGGAAATAGTTCTTATGCTAAATGAGGCTTTAATTTATTCATTATCCTAGTAATTATGGCACTAATTGGATCAATTATCAGTATTATATTTATTGTAATAGTAGCTTACTTGCTTGTTAAGAAATTTAATTCGCAAGCTGTACTTCTTCTGAGTGGGTTGTTTATGATGGCTATAGCCTTAGTACTTGGTTTCTCAGTTCCCGATTTAAAAGCACCAACAGGTTTAAAAGTATTTGATATTTTCGAATTAATTAAGGAGTCACTCAGTACAAAAGGTGCCGAGGTAGGCTTGATGATTATGGCTATTGGGGGCTATGTGGCATATATGAAGCATATTGGTGCGAGTGAAGCGCTTGTTTTTATTTCAATGAAACCTCTTTCAGCCTTTCGCAAATATCCCTACGTTGTCGCTTCTTTAGTGATTCCTATTGGTCAAGTTTTATTTATTACTACCCCTTCGGCTACAGGCTTAGGCTTGTTGTTGGTTGCATCTGTTTTCCCTGTACTAGTAAGCTTAGGTGTTAGTAAAACTTCGGCTGTGGCGGTTATCACTAGTTGTACTGTTTTTGATATGGGGCCAGCTTCGGCTAATACAGCAAGGGCATCGGAGTTGATAGCCAAAAGCAATGTTCAGTATTTTATCGAGGATCAGTTGCCTCTTACTATTCCTTTAACAATATTGATGGCGGTTTTATACTACTTTGTAAATAGGTATTACGATAAAAAAGAAAATCATGTGCCAGAATCAGTTGATTTGACTAAAACTCAATTGATAGCACCTTTATATTATGCTATATTGCCACTCTTACCCCTTGTTTTACTCATTGTTTTTTCAAAATTCTTTACATTCTTCAATCCTCCTGTAGAGTTAAATACAACCACAGCCATGATTTTCTCGTTGTTTGTGGCTCTTTTTGCCGAAATTATTCGTAAGCGAAATGTAAAAGAGGTATTTACGTCGTTAAAAGTGTTTTGGGATGCCATGGGCAAAGTGTTTGCCACAGTTATTTCATTAATAATTGCCGCCGAGATATTCTCGTACGGACTTATTAGCTTAGGTTTTATCAATAGTTTGGTTGATTTATCACAACATGTTGGTTTTGGTGCTGTAGGTATTGGTGTACTTATGACTGTGCTCATTTTTGCGGCTTCCATGTTAATGGGAAGTGGTAACGCGTCGTTCTTCTCGTTTGGACCACTGGTGCCAGGTATTGCAATGAAACTCGGTGTGGATAGTGCAGGTATGATTTTGCCCATGCAACTAGCATCAAGCATGGGTAGGGCAACTTCACCTATCGCAGGTGTAATTATTGCAACTGCCGAAATAGCAGGGGTAACTCCTTATCAATTGGCCAAACGTAACCTAATTCCATTGGTTGTTGTTGGCTTGTTTATGCTCGTTTATCATTTTGTATTTTAATAGAAACGTATATGCTGAAAATTATTAAAAATGCCGAAGTGTATGCTCCCGAATATCTTGGTAAAAAAGATATACTTGTTGGAGCCGAGAAAATCCTTGCTATCGATGATTGCATCGAACTGAATTCGAAAGTTGCAACGATTATTGATGCTTCTGGTAAACTAGTTACGCCAGGACTAATCGATCAGCATATACATCTCACGGGGGCAGGAGGGAAGCATGCTTTTGCATCCATGACACCCGAAATAAGCTTAAGCGAACTTGTTGAATGTGGAACAACTACCGTGATGGGAATGCTAGGTACTGATGGAGCTACACGGTCGTTACAGGGCTTGTATGCCAAAACCAAAGCGCTCGAACAGGAAGGAATAAGTGCTTACATGCTTACGAGCTATTTTGCTTATCCACCCATGACTATGCTCGAAAGTGTACTCGACGATATGATTTTTATCGACAAAGTGATTGGCTGTAAAATAGCAATTAGTGATGAGCGGAGTTCGTTTCCTACAGTTAATGAGCTATTAAAAGTGCTTCGCGAAGTGCATGTGGGTGGTTTAATAGCTGGTAAAGGGGGCATTTTACACATACATTTAGGTGCCCTTGCAAGTAGAATGGATGTGTTGTTAGAGTTAGTCAAAGTGCACCATTACCCTATCCGAAATATCTCACCAACTCACGTTGGACGAACCAAGGAGTTGTTCGATCAGGCCATTGAATTTGCAAAATTAGGTGGGATGATTGATATCTCGACGGGTGGTACTAAATACGATCAACCCTACAAACAGGTTTTATATGCTTTGGAGCAAGGCGTAAGTATTGATAATATGACTTTTAGTAGCGATGGAAATGCGGGTATGGCCAAAAAGGATGAATTTGGGAATATCAAATATTTATACAAAGCCCCTATCGATTTAAATTTGAAACAAGTTATTTTATTAATCAAAGAGGGTGGATTACCCATCAGTGAGGCCTTTAAATTAATAACAACTAGTCCTGCCAAAAACTTATCGTTAAAGCATAAAGGTAAAATTGATGTTGGTTATGATGCTGATTTCTGTTTCTTTGATCCTGATTTTACTCTAACTGATGTGATTGCGCGTGGTAAACGGTTAATGAATAATCGAAAAGCTGCCACAGGGAACTATGAATAGAAGTAGGTAATTTTAAGTTATTCAATAAAATCAATACATTCAAAAATTTGTTATTATGAAAAACACGTACTTATTCGCTTTTTTATTTTTCACTAATATGGCTTTTGCACAAGCGCCTTTATTGATCGAAGATTTTAATTACACTGCCGGTGACTTGTTGACAGATCATGGATGGGCTTCACATAGTGGGGGTACCACGAATCCAATTCTTGTTACATTACCAGGTTTAACTTTCAACGGCTATGTTGGGTCTAATACTGGTTTTTCAGCAGGAGTGAATAATACTGGTCAGGATGTTATTAAATCATTTGGGGCGCAGAGTACAGGTACAGTTTATACTTCGTTTTTAGTGAAAGCGTCGGCAAGTACAGCTGCAGGTGTGTATTTTTTTCATTATCTTCAAACTTCTGGAAGTAGTGCTCACAGAGCTCGTACTTTTATTAGTGCTGCGCCAGATGCAGGTAAAATGTTTGTAGGGTTAACTTTTAATTCGGCTACAGCTGCCAATAGTCAGACTGTTTTAAATTTTGATCAAACCTATTTGATGGTTGTGAAATATGAAATTATGGATGGTACTGATAATGACAAAGTATCACTTTATGTTTTTGCTGAAGGTGATAATTTTACAAGTGAGCCTACTACACCATTTTTAGGGCCTGTAACAGGTACAGCTGTGGATATTACGCCAACTTTTGTGGTTTTACGTCAGGATGAGGGCGTGCAGCGCATTACCGTAGATGGTTTTCGTGTGAAGAAGCATTGGCAACTTAATGCGGATGATCCATCATCTACTATTAATCCAGATGACAATTCAGATTTAAAACATATTTATCCCAATCCGGTTACCGAAGGAGTGTTACATATAGCTTCTAACTCTACAGCATTGAAGCAGATTACAATATTTAATTATTCAGGAAGAAAAGTTCTCGAAACATCTGTGTTCTCAAACAGAGTTGATGTATCAAAACTAACTGCGGGTGTTTATATGTTGAAGCTAAGTGTTGATAATCAGTCAGTATATTCAAAATTTATTGTAAGATAAATCATTTTTCTGCGTGAGTTGGTTTTTTGTTAGAGTTAACTTGTGCTTATAACTTTATTAAATGTCTATATCATGAGCCGAATTTATTTATTTTTAATCACTGTTGCTTTGATGTTTCTTACTTACTCGTGTAAAACCGATGATGTAGAACCCTATGTGAGCCTCACGGCATCAAACTTAACGATTGCTGAGGCCGATGGACAATCGAAAATTAGTGCATCTATCGTGCAACCTGCCGCAAAGGATATTGTAGTTCAACTCAAAGTAGGTGGAACGGCAAGTGGCGATGGTGTAGATTATACTTTAAGCGACAAGGTGATTCGGATTGTTGCCGGAGAATTAAGCGGAGAAGTGCTATTAACTAGTGTTGCTGATATTGCCGAAGAGCCAAATGAGACGGTTGATATTGAAATAGAATCGATTGCAGGGGGCGTAAGTGTAGATAATCAAGCTGTTACTGTAACTATTGAAGATGCTGGTGCTCCTGTTGTGATAAATATCATTATGAACGAGGTTTTGTACGACCCTTCAAATAGTGGTTTGGATGGTGATGCCAACGGCGATGGTCAATATGCTCAAAATGAGGATGAATTTATTGAGTTTGTTAATTTAACAACCAAAAGTGTGGATATGAGTGGATATAAAATTTACGATTCGAATGGACTGACTACCAATGTGCCAAATCATGTGTTTCCTGATAATACCATAGTGCCTTCAGGTGGATGTATTGTTGTATTTGGTGGTGGTACTCCAACGGGGACATTTGGTGGAGCGATTGTGCAAAAATCAACTTCGGGCGATTTTAATATGGATAATGCAGGAGATATTATGACTCTTAAAGATAAGGATGGAAAAGTGATGGTGTCGTTTGATATTGAGCCATTTTCGAATAATCCGAATGAATCATACACGCGCTCCCCTGACTTGTCAGGTGATTTTGTACAACATCGAAGTGCGAGTGCTTCCCGTTTGTTTTCACCTGGAACTAAAGTAGATGGAACTCTTTTTTTACCATAATATCCTTTCTAAGTATAGCCAATACTTCATTTTCCCCCTTTTAAGGGATAAGAGAAGGCATTAAATAATAAACAGATGAAAAAGATAATTCTATCCATAATCATTTTATTTTTAGTAACTTGCATTTCCTATGCTCAAGATCTAAAGCTTAATACCTATACATTTGGTGAGGGTATAGTTGTGTCAGGTAAAGATAATTCATCAATAAAGCTAAGTGGTTATGTACAACCATCATTCGAAAGTAAGCTTTTTACTGACCCTGATCATCCTGATGCTTACACTCGTTTTCGAATGCGACGCTTACGGTTGCGATTAGCAGGCGATGCCTTGTCGAATAAATTAGAGTATTCGCTACAACTTGATTTAAGTGGAACAAGTGAAACCGGTGACGAGTCAAGTAGTGTTTTACTAGATGCTTGGGTGGCATATAATTTTAGCAGGGAACTTCAAGTGACATTCGGTCAGAAGAGTACGGCAACTGATAATCGCGAACTGATGATGGGTTCACAATCCTTGCAATTGGTTGAGCGAAGTCGTGTAACTTCGGCATTTAGCACCATTCGTGAGTTTGGTTTGTTTGTAGATGGCACATTTAATACAGGTGGTGGCACTTATTTAAAGCCCTATTTAACCATTACCAATGGCGATGGACTGAATGCAATACTCAAAGATCATGGCGGTTTGAAGTTTGGAGGGCGAATTGACTTTTTACCTTTTGGCTTGTTTCGAAACTTCGGACAGTTTCGGCAAGTTGATGTGGTACGTGAGCTTACTCCAAAATTAGTGTTTGGTGTAAACTATAGTTATAATGTAGGAGTGAGTAGTCGTAATGGTAAAGAAAGTGGTTCTATTTTGTATTTAGACAGTAAATCCAATGAGCTTCTTCCAAATTTTGCTAAATATGGTTTCGATTTTCTATTTAAATATCGTGGCTTTTCAGTGCTAGGCGAATTTGTAGGTACTGCTGCTTATGTCCCTGATGGCATTACGCAGCGTGTTCGCAACGACGGTTCCACTTCGAATATTTTCCTAGATCAGAATGGAACTCAACATGTTGCAAATTATATCAAAGAGCGTATGATAATTGGTGATGGTTATAATATCCAAGCTGGTTATTTCTTTAAGAACAGAATCTCAGTTGATGCTCGATATACGCATATTGATGCCGATAGTCACTCATTTCTGAATAATGGCACTTTTTATAATCGACCAAACTACTATTCGTTGGGAGTGTCGAAATATCTGACAAAAGGTTATGGGATGAAAATTCAAGGCTCAGTAACTTACGCAACACCTAAGTCTGGCTCAAACGACCTTTCGGGTAGTCCTATTACAGGTAATGAGTGGATTTTTAATGTATTAACTTCAATAGCGTTCTAACTATGAGATTTATTGTAATCATACTAGGCTTAGCAATAGCAAGTTGGACGAATGCTCAAATGAATCCACAATCGAAAGCGATAACCAAAAGCTTCTTCCCTGATCCGGAAGTGGAAATGACGACTCCTGCATTTCTCAAGCAAAAGGGTTTTACTACCTACGACGAGATGCTTACTTTTATTAGTACCTTGCAAAGTAAACATTCAGAAGTGGTTTCAATTCGATACATTGGTCAAAGCCAGTTGGGTGTAAAAATACCGCTTGTGCATATTGAGCGTAAAAATAATGTAAAAAGGAAAGTGAAGGTCTGGTTGCAAGGTGCCATTCATGGCGATGAACCTGCAAGTACCGAAGCGATGTTGTTTTTAATGGATAAACTTTTAAATGATAAGCAGTATAGTAGTCTATTGGAGAATTTAATTATTGAAATTGTTCCAATGGCAAATATCGACGGAAGTGCTAAACATGAACGTGTTTCTGCCAATGGTTTAGATCTCAATCGTGATCAAACGAAGCTAATGGCTCCCGAAAGTCGGTACCTAAAACAAGCTTTTAGCGATTTTGGAGCAGAGGTTGCCCTCGATATTCATGAATATATGCCTTATCGAAAAGATTATCAGCAGTTTGGTGACTTTGGTGTGGTACCGCATTACGATGTGATGTTAATGTATTCGGGCAATTTAAATGTGCCAACAAATTTGCGCGACTTTACCAAAAATGTATTTGTAGATAATTGCCTACAGGTGCTTGATGAAAATAAACTATCGCATATCGATTATTTTTCAACAGATAAAGTGAGAGGTGAAATTCAAATACGTCAAGGTTCATTAAGTGCCCGATCGAGTGCAACATCGTTTGCTTTAAGTAATGCAGTTTCGAGTTTAATTGAAATTCGCGGTGGTAACCTAGGTCGCACTTCCCTAAAACGTAGGGTGTATACAGGCTTTGTTGTTGCGTTGTCGTATATAAAAACTGCATCCAGTCGAGTTGATGATGTGAAAGATAATATAGCCATGGCAATAGCTCAGCCCAATAAGCAGCTAGTAGTGACTAGTAGAACTCCTAAGCTTGTACAAAATATTGACTTTATCGATTTGGAAAGTAATAAAGTGAAGCCTTTTGAAGTAAACTTATACAATGCGTGGAATGCTCAGCCTGATTTGATACGGACAAGGCCAACGGCTTATATTCTACTGCCCTCTCAGCTGGTTTTGGTTGAAAAACTCAAAGTTTTGGGTCTACAAGTCGATGTGTTAAAGCAAGAAAAAGTTGTTGATGTTGAGGTCTTTGTTATTTCGGAGTATGAACAGGATGAAACAAAAACGGAGCAGGTTTATAGGCAAAATGTAAAAACAAGTATAAAGCAAGAGCAGCGAACTATTCCAGCTGGTAGTTTTGTGGTTTCAATGAATCAGCCTAAATCGAATTTGGCTATTGAGGTTTTTGAGCCTGAAGCTCCTAATAGCTTTGTGTCTTTTGCTGTATTGAAAGTGGAGTTAAACCAAGAGTTGCCTATTTACCGGTATTTATTAAAAGATAATTTGTAAAACGAATAATAAAAAATATACATATGAAAAAGCTATTGATTTATTTTTGTGTGTTAGCTGTATTTCCCGTCTCTATCATGAGGGTTTCTGCCCAAAATAAAGCAAGTTTTGAGCTCGGAAGTGGCTTGAATTTTAGCTTAAATGATGGCGATTATCAGTTTAAAATTGGTGGGATGATTCAACCATCTGTTCGTTTGGAAGCAATAGATGGAGCCAAGCCAGATTACTATTTTAACGTGAAACGTTCGTTTTTTAATATCTCGGGTAAAGCGATAAACGAGAAAATTAGTTTCTTGTTGCAAACTGATTTTAGTTTAGGCAGCCCATTGCTCGATGCTTGGGTGGCTTACATGCCGATTAAAGGTATGAGTATTGCTATAGGTCAAAAACAAAATAGTGCCAATAACCGTGAGATGCTTTTGATGGAAGATAAGTTTCAGTTTGCTGACCGTAGTATGGTGAGTACTGCTTTTAGCGCAAGTGGACGTGAATTTGGCTTGTTTGTATCGCATCGTTTTTCGCTAGGAAGTGTAGGTTTTGAACCTCAAGGAGCCCTGACAAGTGGTGATGGACGAAATTCTTTTGGTGTGGATTCACGCGATTACGATCGTGGTGGTCTTAAATATGGTGGTCGATTAGATATTTATCCATTAGGCTTTTTTGCCGAAGGTAATGGTGATTTAATTGCCGATTTAGCACACGAAGAATCTTTAAAAGTTGCTCTTGGAGCCGCTGCGAGCTACAATGATGGTGTAAGTAATTCGGTAGGTGAAGGTCATGGTGAATTTCAGTTTTACGATAAAGAATCAAATGCTAAATACCCTGATTATCGTAAGTTTTATGCCGATTTACTATTGAAGTATAAAGGTTTTTCACTTTTGGGTGAATATGTTTCGAGTTCAGCTACTGCACTTAAAGGTAGTTTTATAAATGCAGCTGGAACAATTCCTTTACAACCAACACAAATCAGTGAGTTTTTGGCTCTCGGTTCGGCTTTCAATACTCAGTTGGGCTATGTTTCAAAGAGTGGGTACGCTATCGATTTACGCTACGATGCCATTATGCCAGAGTTTGATAAAAATGTCAATTCAATTATACAAGATAAAACAGGAATTACGTTGGGTCTCACAAAATATTTTAAACAAAATAATTTAAAGATTCAAGGCACTTTTTCATACCTTGATTTTGGTGCTGAAATGGAGTCATTGGCAGGATCATTGATTGTGCAGTTGGTGTTCTGATAACGATATTCGTACTATGATTTTAAGATATTCTCGCGACTTATTGATTTTACTGGTACTCATTTTGGTGGGAGCCTGTAAAAATAATGACTCAGATTCAACTGTACCTCCAGGTTTGATTGTATCCGATATCAAAGTACTATTTATTGGAAATAGTTTCACGTTTTACAATAATGGTATCGATTTTCATTTGCAAAAAATGCTTGAAGCTGATCAGTTTAACGATACTGCTGTTTACTCAATTCAACGTATAGCCGAAAGTTCGTACACGCTGCAAGCACATTATCAGAATGCTGCAACGCTACAAAAAATTAAAAGCGATACATGGAATGTTGTTGTGTTGCAAGAGCAAAGTACGCGACCGATAAATAATCCTACTCTCTTTCAGCAATATGCCCAAAATCTAGATCAAGAGGTTAAAAGGATAACTGCTAAAACTGCACTTTTTATGACATGGGCACCTAAAGATTCACCAACGGATATTCGCACGCTTTCTTCGTCGTATATAAAAGTTGGTAGCGTGCTTGGAGCTCAGGTTGTGCCAGTAGGTAATGTATGGGATGCATTTGTAAAAGCGAACCCAAGTATTAATCTGTATCATTCCGACGGGAAACATCCATCCTTGGCTGGAACATACTTGGTTAGTTGCTGTTTCTACTATGCACTATTTGAAAAGAATCCAATCATTTCTACGTATTTACCATCAGGCTTGTCATCACAATATGCAGTAGCCATTCGTTATGCTGTTTATAATTATCTACAAACATATTAAGATGTTGCACCTTCGGTTGTAGCAACCAAAAGGGCTATACCTAATTATTTCATTACAAAAAAGCTAAAATTGACATTGCCATATGCTCTGTGGTCAGAAAAGTTTGGATGCGACACAAAGCTATCTTTTGATGAGTGTTCTAGAACAAGCATTCCATCTTGTTTAAGTAGATTTTTCTCGAAAATTAAATTTGGTATTTCTGCGAGCATTTTAAGATCGTATGGTGGATCAGCAAAAATGAAATCGAATTGTTGGTGCGTGCTACCCACAAATTTAAAAACATCCATCTTTAATAGTTGTAGGTTCGATATTTTCAAGTCAGTGCATACCTTTTTTATAAAAGCACATTGAACTTCATAATTCTCAATAGCAATTACCGAGCTACAGCCTCTCGAAATAAATTCAAATCCAATACCACCTGTGCCCGCAAATAAATCGAGCACGTCAATATCATCGAAATCAATTTTATTGTTTAATAAATTGAATAACCCTTCTTTTGCAAAGTCGGTTGTTGGTCGTGCTTTGATATTTGTAGGAACGCTTATTCTTCTTCCTTTATAAAGTCCGCTTATTATTCTCACCTTTATGTTTTTTTAAAATCCAGCTTTGTAATGTGTATGCTTAATACCTGTTCAAGTCCTTGTTGATCGAATTCAGTCCTTACAATAGTTTGTAAGTTATCTAATTCGGTATTTAAAGTCCTTTTCATATTTAGTATATGGTAAAGTATATCTTCGTTTGTTGTGTAAGCGTATGTATTACAACATACTAGTTTGTTGTTAATAATCAGTATTAAATCGATTTTGTTTTTGCGTACGAGGCATCGTAGGTGGGAGTGCTGATTTATAGCATCTTCTATTACATCCGTCAAATGATGTTTAATTATGCAGTTGTCTAATCTACTATTAATTACATCATAAATTGCTGTTTCAATAATAAACGCAAGTACTATGTTATGTGCTTTTAACTCATTTTGCTGTAGTATATATTCAGTTTCTGGTAATGAACTGTGCTGGAATTCAATAATGTTTAGTAGTTCACTTAAATTAAATAATCCAGCTGGTGAAAGTGTGTATCGTTCACTTTCAAAGCAAACTTCGGTTTTATTTGCATTTGTGTTTAGCGTTAATGCTTGGTCTACGAAAGCTGTAAACGATTCGATTCCTGTCTCCGTATTTGAATGTCTTGTTTCTTTACGCAATACAATGTTGTTGTCAGTGTCGTTAATACATAAAGAAAATCCATCCGAAGAATATCGGATGGATAAACTAGTAGTGAAGTTTGTTTCGTTATCCATATTGGATTTAAGTGTGTTGTTCACACTGTATGTGTTATTCCCAGTTTCCAGCGTTGTTGTTTGGTTCTACAACAGAACCAACCATTAGGCCTGGAAATTTCGCAAGTTTTGTTTGTACATCAATTTTGTTTAATACTTCCTGACGATTTAAGTCGGCAAGATATACTTCGTACAATACAGAAGCTTCGAATAATGGGATTTTAATACTATTGCTATTTGTATAGCTGTTGTCTACTTTCAATACAAATTCTTTATCAGTAGTGAAAGGTACTTTTTTTATTTCTTCAATGTTATCTGCAGTATATTTGTTTGGATACAATGCTTCAATCATTGATACATATGCTGTGTCGCGACGGAAGTTTTCCAACCCGTTAGCTATAATTTCTTGTTTGTTTCCTTTGCGTACTATTGCTGCAGCTTTAGCTTCTGTTAGGCCGGCTTCAAGTTGTTTTTCAACTAGAGCACCTTCTTTTAATACTGTTTTCTTTTTTGCTGTTTTGAGGAATTTAATTAATTCATCAAATTTATCTGTATATACGCCTTTTTGATCTTTATATTCAACTTCGGCTTTGCGAATGTCTACTAGTTTTGCAATTACTACAACTTCGCGGCGTGCTTTCTCTTCGTCAAACTGAATCGGAGTAACAATACTCATAATGCACAGATAAGTTAATAATACAATTGCTGCTCCAAGTAAAATTTTAATTAATGTTTTCATACTGGAAATAATGTTGTTATTGAGTTTTCTATTTTTTTTTGTAGATAGGACTTTTCTTTTGAGTATGCAAATTTAAAAAGAAATTTCAATTTGTCCTAGTCTTTGTAATTTTTTTTTGATTTTAAAGCAATTAATTTTAATGAAATGATCATAAAAAAAGCCTGTACTGATATTTCGGTACAGGCTTCTGGCTTTTATAAAAATCAATATCTATTAATTCTTATTTTTTTGTTTCTGATGCGAGTTTGTTTTTTTTGCGATATACCAATTTGTTTACCTCATAGGTAATTGGTGACGCAATAAATACTGATGAATAGATACCTACAAAAATACCAAACAACATAGCGAAAATAAATCCGCGAATTGAATCTCCACCTAATGTAAACATAGCAATCAGAGTAATGATTACCGTGAATGTTGTACTGAATGTACGTCCTAACATTTGGTTAACAGAGTTGTTTATTACTTCAATTCTATCTTGTTTTGGGTGAAGTTGAACATTCTCGCGTATACGGTCGTAGTTAATTACCGTATCGTTAATTGAGTATCCTAAAACTGTTAATATAGCCGCAATAAATGATTGATCTATTTCCATAGAAAATGGAAGTATACCCCAAAGTAGTGAAAAGGCTCCCAGAGTAATTACTGCATCATGCGCTAAAGAAACGATAGCTCCTGCAGCGTATCCCCACTCATGAAAACGAATTAAAATATATAATGCAATTCCAATAATAGCAATTATAACTGCCCAAAATGCTGCTGTTTTAATGTCATCTGCAACTGCTGGCCCAACTTTCGAAGAACTCTTAATGTTCTGATCCACAAATTGATCTTTTGATACGTTCGAGTCTAGTAATGGTTTTAAACCGCTATATAATTTATCTTCAATTTCATCATCTAATTTTGGATTTGTGTCATTGATTTTGTATTTTGTTGAAATACGTACCTGATTGTCGCTTCCGATTGTAATAACCATTGGGGTTTCACCATCAAACTGAGGTTTAAGTAGTTCTTTAACATCCTCAGTGTTTACTGTTTTGTTAAATGCTACAATATAATTACGTCCACCAGTGAAATCAATACCTAAATTAAATCCGCGAGTAGCAATTGAGATGAAGCTTACAGAGAATAATACAATTGATAAAATGTACATAGCTTTACGCATTTTCATAAAATCAATTTGTGTATTCTGTAGGAAATTTTCCGATATCTTAGTGTGGAATGCAACTTCTTTGCGTTTTTCCTTCGCAAAATAACCTTCCATCATGTATCTTGTAAGGAACACTGCTGTAATAAAAGTAGTTACAATACCAATACTTAAAGTTACACCGAATCCTTTGATTGGTCCTTTACCAAATATAATTAAGATTATACCTGTTAATAATGTTGTAACATTTGAGTCGATAATCGCGCTAAGTGCATGTTTAAAACCGTCTTTTATAGCTACACGCATATTTTTGCCAGCGCGCATTTCTTCACGAATACGTTCATAAATAAGAACGTTTGCATCTACAGCCATACCCATGGTTAATACAATACCTGCAATACCTGGTAGTGTAAGTACCGATGAAAATGATGCCAAGATTCCAATCAAAAAGAATATATTAGCAAATAGAGCAATGTCGGCAATAACACCAGGCACTACACCGTAATACATAATCATGTATAATAGTACTAATATAAAGGCAACGATAAATGAAATAAATCCATTGTTTACGGCTTCTTGACCAAGTGATGGACCAACTACATCTTCTTGAATAATATGTGCTGGTGCTGGCATTTTACCAGAGTTCAACGTGTTTGCTAAATCTTTTGCTTCCTCAACAGAGAAGTTTCCAGTAATTTGTGAGCTACCACCAGTAATTTCGGTGTTAACAGTAGGGAATGAATAGATATATCCATCTAACGAAATTGCAATTGATTTACCAATGTTATCTTTCGTCATACGTGCCCATACTTTCGATCCTTCTTGATCCATGGTCATGCTTACATTTGCATAAGCCGATGATTGGCTAAAGTCTGCGCGAGCATCAGTAATTACGTTTCCTTCAAGTGGCGCTTTTCCATCTCGGCTTGTAACTTTTATTGCTATAAGTTGAAATATTTCACCTTTTGCATCAATTGCTTTTACAGTCCAACGCATTTTTAAATCGCGTGGTAATGTTTCTTTTACTTGTTTGGTGGCAAAATAAGTGTTTATTTGAGCAGTATCTTTGCTATGTGCCATACCAACTACTGGTCCACGTCCAATTTGACCATCTTGTGCGTTTATTTGAAGGCGGAAAAATAAGGGGTTTTCTTTAGCAAACTCTTCTCTCATTTTAGCTGTGTCGCCTTTAGCTTCAGTTTTTTTGGTAAGCGCTGCTTTTAAGCTGTCGGCTTTGCTTACTGCTTTAGTTGCTGGAGCTGTTGTAGCTGGAGTCGCAGCAGTTGCTGGAGTTGTTGCAGCTACTGTTGTGTCAACTGCTGCTACTGGTGCATTGCCAAGTGTTGAAATTACGCGGTTAGCTTCAACTAAATTTGCATAGATCTCGCCAAGTTCATAAGTTTCCCAAAATTCAAGATTTGCTGAACCTTGTAATAATTTACGTACACGTTCAGGTTCTTTAATACCTGGAAGTTCAATTAAGATACGTCCTGTATTATTATTGTCGCGTTGGATGTTTGGTTGTACAACACCAAAACGGTCAATACGAGTACGTAGAACATTGAATGAGTTGCTTATTGCACCATCAATTTCTTCTTCAAGAGTTTTTATAACATCTTCGTTCGAAGTGTTAAGTGAAATTTTTTCTTTTAGTTCAAATGTGCTAAAAACTGTTGATAGTTTAGCATTTGGATCTAGTTCTTTGTAAGCTTGTACAAATAGATCAAGATATTGTACCTGACTGTTTGTTTTTTGGCGTTCAGTAGCCAACTCAATTGCCTTTACAAAATTAGGCGAGGTGTTGTTGCCTGATAGAGAACGAATAATGTCGGCTACAGAAACCTCCAATGTAACGTTCATACCTCCTTTAAGGTCAAGGCCGAGATTAATCTCTTTTTCACGACACTCTTTGAGGGTGTAGCCTAACCAAATTTTTTCATTTGCAACTGAATCCAAATATTGGAATTCTTTCATTCTGTCCCCTGCTGCAAATTCTTTCGCTTTTTGATTATAGGTACTAGTTACAACAGTAAAGGACAGGTAAAACAGACACACTAGCGTTAGTGCTACAGCAAAAATCCTGACTATTCCTTTGTTTTGCATGGAATTTTTATTTAAAGATAAAACATTAATAATTTCAATTTTTCAAACGAGGTGCAAATATAGTATTTTTTTTTATTTTAAATGCGTTCTCTGTTAAATATCGGTTTAATTAGTTTTGAAGTAAATGGCCTTTGGTGAATTGTATTTTAGTAATTTAAGTGAGAGTTTATGTTATCAGTTTATCTGCTTGATTTTTTAGTGAGTTTATTTGTTATGTTTTGTTTTGAACTTTACGGCTGTTTTTGTGTTGTAACTACTCATATACAATATATATTATGGATATTAAAGATAAAGTGCTAGAGGCAATGCAAAGTGCAGGTGTTCCTCTTAATGCAGGTAAAATTGTTGAGCTCACTGGGCTCGATAGAAAAGAAGTTGATAAGGCGATGAAGTTGCTTAAAGCTGAAGGGACTATTGTATCGCCTAAAATGTGTTATTGGCAGCCTAAGTAATTTATTGTACCAGTTGTATTTAATCGCCATTTTTAATAAGATGGCGTTTTTTTGTGCAATATTCTATGCTAAATTCTATCAACGATTTATATCTTTTTAAAATTTTCAAAAAGCATATTGTGGAACAAAATAAAATTTGTATCTTTGCAGCCCGTTTTGGAATATTCTAAGGCGGCAGAAAATTAAGTAGTTAAAGTTATTAAAACAAAAGAAAGATGCCTACAATTCAACAATTAGTTAGAAAAGGAAGAGCAGAACTCATCGACAAGAGCAAATCGCCTGCTTTGGATTCATGTCCACAGCGTCGCGGTGTGTGTGTGCGTGTGTATACTACCACTCCTAAGAAACCTAACTCGGCTATGCGTAAAGTTGCCCGTGTACGTTTAACTAACCAGAAAGAAGTAAATGCTTACATTCCTGGTGAAGGTCACAACCTACAAGAGCACTCTATCGTTATGGTACGTGGTGGTCGTGTAAAAGATCTTCCAGGGGTACGTTATCACGTTGTTCGTGGTACATTAGATACTGCCGGAGTTAATGGTCGTACACAACGTCGCTCTAAATACGGAGCTAAACGTCCTAAACCAGGACAGCCAGCTGCTAAAGGTGCGCCTGTAAAAGGTAAAAAGAAATAAGCTGTAAAGCCAATTCTTAAGCCGTTAATCAGAAACGATTAACATTCTCTTTTCTAAAAACAAACAAACAAAATTTCAAGTTTAAAAACTTGTTTGAGTTTAAAAGGTAGCAGATGAAGGTTGAGTAAATGGCTCGGAGGAGTCGTTGAAGAAAAACTACAGCAACCAAAAAACAAAAACGCAATTATTATTAAAGATGAGAAAGTCGAAACCAAAGAAACGGGTTATCCTTCCAGATCCTGTTTTTAACGATTCGGTGGTTACTAAATTCGTAAACCACTTAATGTACGATGGCAAAAAATCTACTGCCTTTGACATTTTCTATTCTGCACTCGAAGTTGTTAAAAACAAACTTCCGAATGAAGAAAAAACTTCGCTTGATATTTGGAAAAAAGCCCTCGAGAACATTACTCCACTTGTTGAGGTAAAATCACGTCGTGTGGGCGGTGCTACATTCCAAGTTCCTACAGAGATTCGTGCTGATCGCAAAGAATCTATCTCAATGAAAAATCTTATTTTATATTCGCGCAAGCGCGGTGGACGTTCAATGGCTGATAAATTGGCTGCTGAAATCGTTGATGCATTCAACAATCAGGGTGGTGCATTTAAACGTAAAGAAGACATTCACCGTATGGCTGATGCTAACCGCGCGTTTGCTCATTTCAGATTTTAATTGAATTATCATCCAATAAAAATTAAAAAATAAAATGGCTAAAGGTGATTTAAGTTATAATAGAAACATCGGTATCATGGCGCACATCGATGCTGGTAAAACAACTACGTCTGAACGTATCTTGTTTTATACAGGTTTGACCCACAAAATTGGTGAGGTTCACGATGGTGCAGCAACTATGGACTGGATGGAACAAGAGCAGGAGCGTGGTATTACCATTACTTCGGCTGCTACAACTACTCGTTGGAAATATCAAGGTGATGAATATAAAATCAACCTTATTGATACTCCAGGGCACGTTGACTTTACTGTTGAGGTAGAGCGTTCATTGCGTATTCTTGATGGTGCTGTTGCTACTTTCTGTGCTGTTGGTGGTGTTGAGCCTCAATCAGAAACAGTATGGCGTCAGGCTGATAAATACAATGTTCCTCGTATTTGCTACGTAAACAAAATGGACCGTTCAGGTGCTGATTTTTATGAAGTAGTACGTCAAGTGAAAGATGTATTAGGCGCTAAACCTTGTCCTATTCAAATTCCAATCGGAGCTGAAGAGAAATTTAAAGGTGTTATCGATTTAGTACAAATGAAAGCTATTCTTTGGCATGACGAAACAATGGGTGCGGAATATTCTGTAGAGGAAATTCCAGCTGACTTGTTGACTGAAGCTGAAGAGTGGAGAGAAAAAATGCTTGAAGTTATTGCCGAATATGATGATGTGTTGATGGAGAAATTCTTCGACGATCCTTCTACAATAACTATCGATGAAGTGAAAGTTGCTGTTCGTAAAGCTACACTTTCAATGGAAATTAATCCAATGATTTGTGGTTCTTCGTTCAAAAATAAAGGTGTACAAACAATGCTTGACGCTGTTTGTGCTTATCTTCCAAGCCCAATTGATACTCCAGAAACAATCGGACACGATCCAAATAATCCTGAAAAAGAATTAGTTCGTCACCCTGATGCAAAAGAACCATTGTGCGCTTTAGCATTTAAGATTGCAACTGACCCTTATGTAGGACGCTTGTGTTTCTTCCGTGTTTATTCTGGTGTTCTTCCTGCAGGTTCATACGTTTACAATACCCGTTCTGAAAAGAAAGAGCGTATTTCACGTATCTTCCAAATGCACTCAAATAAACAAAATCCTGTTGAATTAATTTCGGCTGGTGATATTGGTGCTGGTGTAGGATTTAAAGATATTCGTACTGGCGATACATTGTGTGACGAGGCGCATCCAATTACATTGGAGTCGATGGATTTCCCAGCGCCAGTTATTGGTATCTCTATTGAGCCTAAAACTCAAAAAGATCTTGATAAATTAGGTATGGGATTAGCTAAGTTAGCCGAAGAAGATCCAACATTTACAGTTCACACACAAGAACAATCAGGTCAAACTATTATTAGTGGTATGGGTGAGCTTCACCTTGAAATCATTATCGATCGTTTGAAACGTGAGTTTAAAGTTGAATGTAATCAAGGACGTCCGCAGGTATCTTATAAAGAAGCTATTACTAAATCTGTTGAACTTCGTGAAGTGTACAAAAAACAATCGGGTGGTCGTGGTAAATTTGCCGATATGATCGTTCGCGTTGAGCCAGCTGATGCTGATTTTGATGGAGCTTTACAGTTTGTTGATGTAGTAAAAGGTGGTAACATTCCGAAAGAGTATATCCCTTCTATTCAAAAAGGTTTTACAGCTGCCATGAAAAATGGTGTTCTTGCTGGTTTCCCAATGGATAAATTAAAAGTTACTGTAATTGATGGTTCTTACCACGCAGTTGACTCGGATCAATTATCATTCGAAATTTGTGCTCAAATGGCTTATAAAGCTGCATGTGCTAAAGCTCGTCCTGTTCTTTTGGAACCTATCATGAAAATGGAAGTTGTTACTCCTGAAGAAAACATGGGTGATGTAATTGGTGACTTGAATAAGCGTCGTGGTCAAGTAGAAGGTATGGATACAAGCCGTTCGGGTGCTCGTATTGTAAAAGCTAAAGTTCCACTAGCTGAAACTTTTGGTTATGTAACTACATTACGTACTATCTCTTCTGGTCGTGCAACATCTTCAATGGAGTTTGATCACTATGCTGAAGTAACTGCTTCGATTGCGAAAGAAGTTGTAGCTGAAGCTAAAGGTCACGTTGAACTTTTGTAATAATATAATTCGGTAAACAGCAGTTATCTTGATAACTGTTGTTTGCTGATTTACTATAAATTGGGTAGTGAATGACTCTTACCCGATTAAACCAACAAAATAATAATTTAATAAAAGACATGAGTCAAAAAATTCGTATCAAATTAAAATCTTACGATCACAATTTGGTTGACAAATCAGCCGAAAAAATCGTAAAAACAGTAAAAGCTACTGGTGCTGTAGTAAGCGGTCCTATTCCACTTCCAACACACAAACGTATTTTTACTGTAAACCGTGCAACTTTCGTAAACAAGAAATCACGTGAGCAATTTGAGCTTTCATCGTATAAACGTCTTATCGACATTTATAACTCTTCAGCAAAAACCGTTGATGCGTTGATGAAACTTGAATTACCAAGTGGAGTTGAAGTTGAAATTAAAGTGTGATTACTTGCCTCTTAAGGAGGTTATCAAATCAAAAAATTATTTTTTATAAACAAAGCCGATCCCCCAATTTCAGGGGTTAGGGGTAATATTAATTGAAATGCCAGGATTATTAGGAAAAAAAATCGGAATGACATCCGTTTTCAGTGCCGATGGTAAAAATGTACCATGTACTGTTATTGAAGCTGGTCCTTGTGTTGTTACTCAAATTAAAACTGTTGACAGTGATGGTTATGAGGCTATTCAAGTTGGTTTTCAGCCAAAAACTGAAAAGCACACGAATAAAGCTGAAGCTGGTCACTTTAAAGCTGCAGGAGTAACTGCTCAAAGACACTTGGTTGAGTTCAAAGGATTCGAAACTGAATTCAAGTTAGGTGAATCAATCACCGTAGAAATGTTCGAAGAAAACACATTTGTGGATGTTGTTGGAACTTCGAAAGGTAAAGGATTCCAAGGTGTTGTAAAACGTCATGGATTTGGTGGGGTAGGTCAAGCTACACACGGACAGCACAACCGTTTACGTGCTCCGGGTTCGTTAGGCGCATCTTCATATCCTTCACGCGTATTTAAAGGTATGCGAATGGGTGGACGCACTGGTGGTGATCAAATTACTATGCAAAACCTTCAGATATTAAAAGTTATTCCAGAACACAACTTGATTCTTATCAAAGGTTCAGTTCCGGGTGCTAAAGGTTCAATCGTAATCATTAATAAATAATCATGGAACTGAAAGTAGTAAATATTAAAGGAGAAGACACTGGTAAAGTAGTATCGTTAAACGATGCAGTCTTCGGTATTGAGCCAAACGACCATGCTATTTATTTAGATGTGAAACAATACTTGGCTAACCAACGTCAGGGAACTCACTCATCAAAAGGTAGAAGTCAATTGTCGGGTAGTACTCGCAAATTGGGTAAGCAAAAAGGTGGTGGTGGAGCTCGTCCAGGCGATATCAAATCGGGTGTTCGTGTTGGTGGTGGACGTATGTTCGGACCTACGCCACGAGATTATAGCTTCAAACTAAACAAAAAAGTAAAACAACTTGCACGTAAATCGGCATTGTCGTACAAAGCTGCTAATAACCTTATTACAGTTGTTGATACGTTGGATCTTGCTGTTCCTAAAACAAAAGAATTCATAACAATAGCCAAAAACTTACAGGTTGTTGATAAAAAACCGTTAATTGTTTTATCTGCTGCAAATAAAAACGTATATTTGTCGGCTCGAAATTTAACTGGTGTTAGCGTTATAACTGTTTCAGAATTAAACACTTACTCTGTGCTCAATGCTAAGACTTTGGTGTTAACTGTTGACTCAGTAGCTGCTATTGAACAAATATTTAATGCATAAGGAGGTATAGAAATGGCAATAATAATAAAACCAATCGTTACAGAAAAGATGACTAAGCTGGGCGAAAAACTAAACCGCTATGGCTTTAGAGTTCACAAGAGCGCTAACAAGATTGAAATCAAACAGGCTGTTGAAGCTATGTATAATGTTACTGTTACAGAGGTTAATACCCTTATTGTAGCTCCAAAGAAAAAGAGTCGCTTTACAAAAAGCGGAGCTATCAGCGGAAAAACATCTGCTTACAAAAAAGCAATTGTTTCAGTAAAATCAGGAGAACAAATTGACTTTTATAGCAATATCTAAAATCATTTATTATTTATTCATTTACCATTTACAATTTGAATATTGGAGAATTGGAAATGGTAAATTGTAAATAACTAAATTGTAAATTAAAAATAATGGCTGTACGTAAATTAAACCCCACAACACCGGGGCAAAGACACAAGGTTATTGGTACATTCGAGACAATTACTGCGAGTGAACCAGAAAAATCTCTTGTGGCTGGCGGAGCTAAATCCGGCGGTCGTAACCATGATGGTAAAATGACCATGCGCTACATTGGTGGCGGGCACAAGAAGAAATATAGAGTAATTGACTTTAAACGCAACAAAGATGGTGTTCCGGCAACAGTAAAAACAATTGAGTACGATCCGAATCGTTCGGCACGTATTGCGTTGTTATTTTATGCTGACGGTGAAAAAAGATACATTCTTGCTCCTAATGGATTGCAGGTAGGTCAGGTAGTTCTTTCAGGAGAAAATGCTGCTCCTGAAGTTGGTAATTCATTACCTTTGCAGAATATCCCACTTGGTACAATAATTCACAACGTTGAATTACGTCCGGGTCAAGGAGCCGCGATGGTTCGTTCTGCTGGTACTTTTGCACAGTTAACTTCTCGCGAAGATAAATATGTAATTATCAAATTACCATCAGGTGAAGTTCGTAAGATTCTTGCTACATGTAAAGCAACTATTGGAACGGTTGGAAATTCTGATCATGCACTTGAGAGATCAGGTAAAGCAGGTCGCTCACGCTGGCTTGGACGTCGTCCACGCGTTCGTGGTGTAGCTATGAACCCTGTCGATCACCCAATGGGTGGTGGTGAAGGTCGTTCATCAGGAGGACACCCACGTTCTCGCAAAGGCTTGTTAGCTAAAGGGTATAAAACTCGTGCTAAGAAAAAACAATCGAGCCAGTATATTATTGAAAGAAAGAAAAAATAATCAGAAAAAGTAAGTAAATAATATGAGCCGTTCATTAAAAAAAGGACCTTATATCAATCTGAAGCTC
>Ga0114938_1000233_pt1 | contig 45025 bp, 36 predicted proteins | sample AshMeaBigSpring_FD_88675 | JGI IMG/M metagenome (GOLD analysis project Ga0114938, IMG submission 88675) | Groundwater microbial communities from Big Spring, Nevada to study Microbial Dark Matter (Phase II) - Ash Meadows Big Spring | ecosystem: Environmental > Aquatic > Deep subsurface >... | reverse complement strand
GACGAACGGTTGAGCGCCGTCGCGGCATCCACGATCCACTGACTGGGAGCCTGCACGCCTTGATCGCGGCGAACGAATACGACGGCGGCCGTCAGCAAGACAACGACCACCACGCCAATCGCAGTTTTGGCGTATCTTACATATGGCATCCGCAGCGCCTTCCGGTGAAGTATCCGTGCAGGACTCCGCGCTGTACTGCTGGTGGTGTCGCAGTGTCGCGACGGCATGGGTGGTTTCACTACCGGCGCGACCTAGCGATCGAGACCGCTGCGGGCTTGTGTGAGATGTCGCTAGAAACCGCCGTGAGCGCGTTGACAGCTGCGCCGGCACCGAGGCTTGCTTCGCGTTGGACTGGGTGCCGGTGATCCGGCGGCGGCGCGACAGACCATGCAAATCGAGTACTGGATCTACCTCGCTCCGGCCCTCATCGCCCTGGGCATCTACGTGCTGCGGCGGCACCGCCAGCACCAGCGCAGCCTGCGCGTCTACACGGAGGCCCGGGAGGCCGGACTCGTCCATCCGGCCTCGCTGCACCCCGTCATCGATCCGCTCACCTGCATCGGCTGCGGTTCCTGCCTCAAGGCCTGCCCGGAGCAGGAAGAACACCACGTCCTCGGCCTCATCCAGGGCGAGGCGCGGCTGGTGGCCCCGGCGGACTGCATCGGTCACGGCGCCTGCAAGATCGCCTGCCCGGTTGGCGCCATCCAGCTGGTGTTCGGCACGGCCGAGCGGGGCGTGGACATTCCGAAGGTGTCGCCCTGGTTCGAGACCAATGTCGCGGGGATTTTCGTAGCCGGCGAACTCGGCGGGATGGGGCTGATCCGAAACGCCATCGAACAGGGACGGCAGGCCGTGGAAGAGATTTACTCGCGCCGGCCGCGCGGAGGCAAGGCGCTGGACGTCCTCATCGTCGGAGCCGGTCCCGCCGGGTTTTCCGCATCGCTCGCGGCGACCGAGCGGCGCATGCGTTTCGTGACGATCGAGCAGGAATCGCTCGGCGGATGCGTCTACCAGTACCCCCGCGGCAAGATCGTGATGACGCAACCCGCCAGACTGCCGATGGTCGGCAGCGTCAAATTGCGCACGACGAACAAGGAAGAACTGCTGGAACTGTGGCGCGGAATCGAGCGCACGTTCAGGCTAAAATTCAACTACCGCGAACGCGTCGAGACGATTCAGCGGGTGAACGGAAGCTTCGAAGTGCAGACCACGGCCGGCAAGTACCTGGCCAACAGCATCCTGCTGGCGATCGGCCGGCGCGGCACGCCGCGCAAGCTCGGCGTGGAAGGCGAGGAATTGCCGAAGGTGACCTACCGACTGATCGACCCGGAACAGTACGCGGGCCAGCGCGTGCTGGTCGTCGGCGGCGGCGACAGTGCTCTGGAGGCAGCCAGCAGCATCGCCGAGGTCGGCGGCAGCGGCAACGTCGTACTGTCGTATCGCGGCGACGCGTTCGGGCGCGCCAAGGCGAAGAATCGCGACCGGATCGCCGCTGCCGAGCGCGGCGGCCGGCTGAAGGTCATGCTCAATTCGCAGGTGGCGGTCATCGACCGGGATTCCGTGACGCTGAAATGCAGCGATGCCGTCCGGCGAATCGCCAACGATTCCGTGATCGTGAGCGCCGGCGGCATCCTGCCGACCGAGTTCCTGCGATCCGTCGGCATCGAAGTCGAAACCAAGTTCGGCACCGCCTGATGCGCCTGTGGCACTCGGCACTCGCAATCCTGCTGATTGCGCGAATGGGCTCTGCCCACGCGGCCGACCTCGAGGCGGCACGCGATGCCATCCGCCGGCATGAGTACGGTCGCGCGATCGAGCTGTTGCAGCCCGGTTCCGACGCTGGCGACGCAGAGTCCTCCTTCCTGCTCTCGCAGCTGCTGCGCTTTGGCCACGGCACTGCCCGCAACCTTTTGCGGGCCTGCCAGCTGCTCGAAAACGCGGCGGCCACCGGCCATGCCCGCGCGGCCGGCAGCCTGGCTTCGATGATCGATACCGGCGAGTGCAGGGCTTCGTCCCGGACGCCGGAGGATTGGCGTGCGATCGCGCGAAACGCGGGGTATGCGCCCCCGGCGGCTTCGACCAGCCAGCCGGTCCAGGCCGAGTCCCCGACCGACGCGTTCCTGCTGCGGGCCGCGCGCGCGGGCGAATTGCCGGAACTGCGCAGACTTCTGGGCGCATTGCCGGTGGACGTCAAGGATGAATTCGGGCGCACGCCCCTGATGCTCGCGGTCGAGGCGGGGAAAATGGATGCTGCACGTGAACTGATCGGCCATGGTGCCTCGCTCGCGGTTGCGGACCACAATGGCGAGACCCCGCTGCTCGTGGCGGCGCGCATCGGCAACCGGGATCTGGTCGGGCTGCTGCTGGACGCCGGAGCCGTGGTTGACCAGAGCAATCGTCATTCGATGACGCCGTTGATGGTCGCCGCGAGGACGGGCGCGCGGGAACTGTGCGAGCGCCTGTTGGCAGCCGGAGCAGATGCCGGAATCAGGGACGCCGAGGGATTGCGCGCCGGTGACCACGCGGCGCTCGGTGGCCATCCGGATCTGGCCGCCCGTCTCGGCGTCGTCGACCGGCGCCCGCAGACCGGTCCGGTGCGCGTCAGCGTGCTCCATGCAGGCCTGACGCCCCTCATGATCGCCGCCGAAAGCGGCGACATGAAGGCGCTGCGCGCACGCCTAGCGGCGGACGACGAGGTCGACGTGCGGGACGCACAGGGAACGACCGCCCTCGCCTATGCCGCACGGGCGGGCCGCGAAGATGCGCTGAACGCCCTGCTGGACGCACATGCGGCGATCGAGGTGCGCGACGCCGCCGGCTGGACGCCGCTGGCCCACGCGGTTCGCGCCGGCCAGGGCCGCACCGCACTCGCGCTGCTGCGCGCGGGCGCCGACGTGCGCAGCCCGCAGGTAGACGGCAAGCCGATACTGCTGGTCGCCATTGAATCCGGGCATGCTGAGCTGCTTTCCCTGCTGCTCCAGGCGCGCGCCGATCCCGATGTCGGCGACAAGTCCGGCACGACCCCGCTGATGGCAGCCGCCACTGCCGACGATGTCGCGGCGATCGCATCACTGATGGCGGCCGGCGCTAAACCGGATCTCGTGGACCGCCACGGCAACCACGCGCTGTGGCTGGCCGCCAGCCGCAATGCGAACCGCGCGGTAACTGCGCTCGCCCCCCGATCGAGCCTGGACCTGGAGAATGAGCAGGGGACGACGGCACTGATTATCGCATCCAGCAAGGGTCACCTGGAGACGGTCAACGCCTTGCTGGCCGCCGGCGCCGACGCCCGCAAGGTCTCCGCGAACAGGACGAGTGCGTTGCATGCCGCCAGTGCCGGCGGACGCGCGGCGCTCGTACCGCGGCTGCTGACTGCGAAAGTGCCGATCGACGGCCAGAACGCACATGGCGACACGCCGCTGCATCTTGCCGTGCGGTCGCGCTGCATTGACTGCGCCCGGGCCCTGATCGCGTCAGGCGCAAGCCGCAACATACGCAACGCCGACGGCCTGTCGGCGCCGGACGTTGCCAGGCTCTCGCGCGACAAGGCGCTTGCGCAGTTGTTCGACTGAGTCCCGGCGACTCGAGGCCCGGGCCCGCATGGATGGACTACCGGTCCAGGTAGCCGTTCGCGATGGCGTAGGCCGCCACCCCCGCTGCGGTCCGCAGACTGAGCTTGCGCATGATGTTGGCGCGATGTTTCTCGACGGTCTTGTGACTCAGCGAGAGTCGTTGCGCGATCTCGCGAGTCCGGTAACCCTCGGCAATCAGCCTCATCACCTGCTGCTGGCGCTGCGATAGCGGTTCCGGCATCACTGGACGATTCTTGCCCCCCGCCGTTCCTAGACTGCGGGCCCTGGTCTGGTCACGAATCGCGGCACTGAAGTACGGCCTGCCCCCTACGATACTGCGGATCGCGTTGAAGAACTCGACGCGCGTGTCGCTTTTCAGCACGTACCCGTCTGCACCGGCGCGCAAGGCGTTCTGGATCAGGCGCCCTTCCTTCAGAAACGTGAGCACCAGGACGCGCAGATTCGGAGAGTGCTCCTTGAGCTTCGCGATGATTCCAGGATCGCTCGCCGCAGGGGCCGACAGGTCGATGACGACCAGATCCGGGCACTGCGATCTCGCCGCCTCAAGTGCCTGGGAGCCGCTGGCGACGGTGGCAATCACCTCGCACGCCTCACGATCCAGCAACGCGGCCAGTCCATGGCGCATCAGGTTGTCTGAGTCGACGACGATGACGGAGATTCGGTGGCGCATGGCTCGCGAGGATCTGCCAAGCAAGAGTAGCCGGACCCCGTAACGGTGCGATACCGGCAAACCCTACCGTACGGGTCGCTTCCGGGTGACGTGCCGGCGGATCAACCCGATATCGGGATCACCGCCCGCGAACCGGGGCTGCGCGTGCAGGCGGCCGAAGGGTACGGCTCGAAATCCACGAGCCGGCTCGCGGCCCTCGTCGCCCACGGCCTTTGGTCGCCGCCCAGCAGCCGCGGCGTGCCCAAGGTGCACCCGGCGAGCGCCGGGTCGCCGATCACATATATATGATCGCGGCCCCAGGGCGTGTGGTCCGTTCAGACCGGCAGGCGCACGATTACGGCTTGGGGACGGGAAACGTAACTTCTTGGTCATCAAGGGTTTTCCGGGATTGCGGCGGGCTTGCCGCCCGGCCACGCGCGATCAGCGCTGCCTTGCCGACCACGCGCGCCGGGCGTAGTGTGATTGACCGGCCACGGGGGATGTCATGCTGCGGATCGTCCTGCTCAATCCCAAGGGCGGCTCCGGAAAGTCCACGATCGCGACGGGCATCGCCGCGATGTACGCGGCGCGTGGCTACCACACCGCGCTGATGGACTTCGACCAGCAGGCCACGAGTTCGCGCTGGCTCGAGAAACGGCCTCGCTCGCGGCCCGCGATCCACGGCATCGAGGCCTTCACGCGCGCGATCGGCGTGACCCGCAGCTTCCAGCTGCGCATCCCGCCCGGCACCGACCGTGTGGTCGTCGACACGCCGGCGGCGCTGCCGACGGCGCAGTTCAATGAGCACGTGCGCGAAGCCGACGCGGTGCTGGTGCCGGTGATGCCTTCCGACGCCGACATCCACGCCTGCTCGCGCTGCATCGGCCACCTGCTGATCTCCGGCAAGATCAAGCGGCGTGAGAACCGTCTCGGCGTGATCGCGAACCGGGTCAAGCCGAATACGATCATCTTCCGCACGCTGATGCGCTTCCTCGACCAGATGCAGATCCCGGTCATCACCACGCTGCGCGACTCGCAGAGCTACGTGTACGCCGGTGAACAGGGCGTCGGGATCCACGAGATGAACCCCGCCCGCGTGCAGCCGGAACTCGCGCAGTGGGACGCGCTCTGGGCCTGGCTCGAATCGCGCAAGCCGTTCGCGCAGCCCGTGGCGGCGGCCGGAGCCGGCGCAGTCTAGAATCCGCGTATGGCCCCCGCCCTGCGCCGGCTGCTGTGCAGCCTCGCCCTCGCGCACCTTTTCGCCGGCGCGGCACCCGCTGCGGACGCGCCGCGCTACGCCGGATGGCCGGTGGCCGAGGTGCTGTCCGCACTGCGCCGCGACGGCCTCGATTTCATCTACAGCTCGGAGCTCCTGCCGCCCGGCCTGCAGGTCATCGAGGAACCGCGCTCGCGCGAACCGCTCCTGATCGTGCGCGAGGTACTGGCGCCGCACGGCCTCGCCCTCTCGATGGTGCGGCCGGGGCTTTTCGCCGTCGTGGCGGAGCCGCGAGTCGCCGCGCCGTCGACAGGGGTGGCGGCGCAGGCGCCGCCGATACGCGCGGAACTCGCTGAGGTCGTTGTCTCTACCAGCCGTTACTCGTTGCATCACGAGGGCGCCCCTGCCGTGGTGCGGATCGGCGGCGAACTGCTGGCCGCCCAGCCGGTCCTCGGCGAGGACGCGATCCGCGCCGTCGGCCGGCTGCCCGGCATCGCGCAAGGCGGGCTGTCGGCGCAGTCGAGCATCCGCGGCGGCGAGTCCGGCGAGATCCTGACGCTGCTGGACGGCTTCCCGCTGCGGCAGACGTTCCACCTGCCCGGATACCAGAGCGTGTTCGGGGTGCTCGATCCGGGCCTGATCGCGGACGCCGAGGTCTACACGGGCGGGTTTCCGGCGCGCTACGGCAACCGCCTCGCCGGCGTCTTCGACCTCACGACGATCGGCGCGGGCCGCGATCCGCGCACGGCGCTCGGTCTGTCAGTCTTCAACGCCATGGCGCGGCGCGGCGGCGCAATCGGCGCGACCCACGCCGACTGGCTGGCCTCCGCCCGCGTCGGAACGCTCAGGCCCTTCATCCGCGCGTTCGCGCATGGCGCCGGCGAGCCGACCTATGCGGATGCCTACACGCGTCTCGGCTTTGGCGACGCCGCGCGGCTGCGCGTGACCGCGAACTTCCTCTGGTCGCGCGACGAGCTCTCGATTTCGCGCGAGGACCGGGGCGAGGAGGCGCAGATCGAGAGCCGCCTGCGCTACCTGTGGCTGCGGGCGGACCGGGACTTCGGCGATGCGCTCAGCGCCTCGCTGTGGCTCGGTCACAGCCGCATCCACGCGTTCCGCAGCGGCCGCATCGACGACCCCGATTACGCGGTGGCCACGGTCAGCGACCGCCGCTCTTCGGCATACCGCGAGATCCGCGGCCGCGTGGCCTGGGATGCGGCCGAGGATCACTGGCTCGAGGGCGGCTTCGAATGGACCGGCGAGGAAGCGGACTACTTCTACGACGCGCAGGCGCAGTATGCCGCACCGGTGGCGGCGCTCTTTTCACTCGAGCCGGCGCTGGCGCGAAGCGCGACGCCGTCGCCGGAACGCGAGCGGCTCGCGTACTTCGTCACGCACCGCTGGCAGCTTGGCCGCGACCTCATCTCCGAGGTCGGCCTGCGCGCACAGCGCACGCTTACCGAGGGCGTGACGACCGAGAACTGGAGCACCGATCCACGGGTCAACCTGCGCTGGGAGGTGTTGCCATCGACCAGCCTGCGGGCGCACTGGGGACGGTTCCACCAGACCGACGACGTGCACGAGCTCAAGGTCGAGGATGGACTGACGGCGTTTCCCGAGGCGCAGATGTCGGATCACCTCATTCTCGGGCTCGACCACCGGTTCCGCAACGGCCTGGCCGCCAGGCTCGAGTGGTTCAGCAAGCGGCAGACCGAGCCGCGGCCGCACTTCGAGAACCTGCTCGACCCGCTGTCGGTCATCCCCGAAATCGCGCCCGATCGCGTGATGGTCGCGCCGAGCTCCGCTGAGATCCGCGGAGCGGAGCTGTCGCTCGTCTCGGAGACCCCCGGGCTGTCCTGGTGGGCGTCGGCCGCCTGGTCCGAGGCGAACGACCGCATCGGTGGCATGCCCATACCGCGCAGCTGGGACCAGACCTGGGCCGTCACGACCGGGTTCGACTGGACCCGGGGCAACTGGCGCTACGGCGCGATCGCGAACGCGCATCGGGGCTGGCCCACCACGCTCGTATTCGACACGTCGCTCGGCGAGCGCAACGACGCGCGCTTTCCGACGCGCGTCGCACTCGACCTGCGCGCCGAGTACCGCAAGACCCTGGCCGTCGGGAAGTTGAGTGTCACGATCGAGGTGGCGAATGCCGTCAACCTCGGCAACGACTGCTGCCAGGAACTGCAGCCTGCCGTGGATGGCACCGGTGCCACGACGTTTGCCGCACGCCGCCGCAACTGGTTGCCGGTCGTGCCCTCGGTCGGAGTGCTCTGGGAATTCTGAAGCGCGTCGGGCGGCCGGTTGATTGCGGCCCCTGCGGCCGTCCAACCGGGCATGTGGAACCGTTACAAGCTCCTGTTTGCACTGGGAATTGCAAGCGTGGCCATCGGGTTCGTGGCACGCGCGCTGCTGTGGTGGAACTTCAGCACGACGGCGGGCGTCGCCGCCTCCGCCCTGCCCGCCATTCTGGCGGGCGGCCTCGTGAATGACGCGATCGTCGCCATCTACCTGCTGACGCCGCTCGCGCTCTACACGGCGCTCCTGCCGGACCGCTGGTATCGCACGCCGGCGAATCGCCGCGTCCTCGCCATCGGCAGCTGGCTCTGGCTCTTCGCGCTCACCTTTCTCGCCATCATCGAGTCCTACTTCTTCCAGGAATTCGATGCGCGGTTCAACCTGGTCGCCTTCGATTACCTTGCCTACCCGACCGAGGTCGCCGGTGACGTCTGGGCCGAGTACCCGGTGATCCGGGCGGCACTCGCTTCCGCGGCGGCCGCGACGCTCGGCCTTTGGTGGATCCGCCGCTGGTTCGGAGATGTCAGCGAGGCGCCCGCAGGCCGGCGCGAGCGCTGGAGGCCGTTCGCCGCGCATGCCTCGGCCGTCGCCCTGGCGGCCGTGATGTGGCCGACCGACATGCTGTCCCTCGCTGACAACCGCGTGGCCAACGAGCTGGTACAGAACGGGATCAGCAGCTTCATGCGGGCGGCGATCACCTCCGAGATCGATTTCCATGCCAATTACGAAACCGCCGACCCGCGCGAGAACCTCGCGCTGATCGCGCGCGAGCTGTCGCGCGGCGGCGGCCGGTTCACGCGCCTCGCCGAGGGCCGGCTCGACCGCGCCTTCCCGGCGCGCCGGGACGGTCTCGGCCGCCTGAATGTCGTGCTGATCTCGAGCGAGTCCTTCGGCGCTGAGTTCAGCCGCCTGTACGGCTCGCGGCAGGACCTGACGCCCAACTTCGATGAGTTCGCGCAGCAGGGCATCTGGTTCCCGCATGCCTACGCGTCCGGCACGCGCACCGTACGCGGCCTCGAGGCGCTCACGACCTCGATCCCGCCGATTCCGACTGTCTCGATCCTGCGTCGTCCGGGCAACGAGAACATCGCGACCTGGGGCGCCGTCATGCGCTCGCTCGGCTACCACACGAGCTTCCTGTACGGCGGCTACGGGTACTTCGACAACATGAATGCCTTCTACGAGGGCAACGGCTTCGAGATCCAGGACCGCCGCGACATCCGGTCGGTCCGCTTCGAGAACATCTGGGGCGTGGCGGACGAAGATCTCTTCGACCACGCGCTCGGCCACTTCGACCGGCTTCACGGCGAGGGCAAGCCGTTCTTCTCGATCGTCATGACGACCTCGAACCACAAGCCCTTCACCTTCCGCCCGGGTCTCGAGCAATACGGCATCCCGGCCGAGGGCGGCGGGCGTCCGGCGGGTGTGCGCTACGCCGACTACGCGCTCGGGCAGTTCCTGCGCGCGGCCGAGACCCACCCCTGGTTCGACGACACGGTGTTCGTGTTCGCCGCCGACCACGGCGCACGCGTGTACGGGCGCGAGCAGATCCCGCTCAAGACCTACGAGATTCCGCTCATGATCTACGCGCCGAAGCGCATCCGGCCCCGGCGCGTGGAAACGCTGATGACGCAGATCGACGTCGCGCCGACGGTGCTCGGGCTCCTCGGGCTGCCCTACGAGGCGCCATTCTTCGGCCAGGACGTGCTGCACACGCCCCCCGACCGCCGCCTGGCCTTCTTCAACCACAACCACGACGTCGCCGTCTATCGCGACGGGGAGATCGTCGTCTTCGGGCTCAAGAAGTCGGTGCAAACCTTCCGCTACGACGCGGCGGCCGACCGCTACCGCCCGGCGCCGCCGGATCCCGAACTCGAGCGCCTGGGTCTCGCCTATTTCCAGACCGCCTACGAGCTCTTCGAGACGCGCCGCTACCTGCCGGCACCCGCGCCCACCGGTCCGGCGCGCATGGCACGGAGGAGCTGATGCGCTATGCCTGCGTCGCCTGGCTGCTGGCGGCGGCAGTGCCCGCCGCGGCATTCGCCGACGATGCCGCACCCGCGGCATCCGTGCCGGCCTGGCCGGATGACGCGACGCTCGAGGCAGAGGGGGCCCGCATCGGCAGCGTCACGGTGCGCGACCTGCCGATCTTCGATCCCTCGATACCGGGCGAGAAGAAGGCCATCTACCGCGTGGCGGACCGCCTGCACGTGGACACGCGGGACTCGGCGATCGAAGCCCAGCTGCTGTTCCGGCCGGGCGACCCCTACTCGCGCCGCCTGCTGGACGAGACCGGGCGCAACCTGCGACGGCTGCGCTACATCCGCGAACCCGAGATCCGCATCGTCGGCTATCACGACGGCGTCGTCGACCTCGAGGTCGCCCTGCACGAGGTGTGGACCACCAACCCGGGGCTCTCGTACGGCCGCAGCGGCGGAACGGACAAGACCGGCATCTCGATCGAGGAGCTGAACCTCTTCGGCTTCGGCAAGCACCTCGCCTTCGACTACAGCGACGACGTCGACCGCAGCAGCTATTCGGTCCACTGGCACGACCCGAACCTTTTCGGCAGCCGCTGGCGCAACGACGTGATCCTGCGCGACAGCGACGACGGTTCCGGCCAGTGGCTGACCGTCGAGCGGCCGTTCTACGCGCTGGATGCGCACTGGAGCGCCGGCGTCATGCTCGCCCGCGACGAGACGGTCGAGCACGTCTATCGCCTCGGCGAGGACGTCGCGGGCTACGGCCAGCGCCTCGAGTTCGGAGAGCTGCGTTACGGCTGGTCCGCCGGTCTGCAGGACGGCTGGACCCGGCGGTACACGGCCGGCTTCAGGCGGGACCATGCGGACTTCGGGTTCGACCCGGACGAGACGGCGCCCGCCGCGCTGCCGGCTTCCCGGCACCTGGACTACCCGTGGTTGCGCCTCGAGGTCATCGAGGACGACTTCGACACCTCGCGCAACCGCGACCAGATCGCGCGCACCGAGGACTTCGAATTCGGAACGCGGTTCATGCTCGAGCTCGGCTGGGCCTCAGGAGCCTTCGGCGCGGACCGCGACGCGGCGCTGCTCCGGGCCGAGGCATCGCGCGGCTTTCGGCTGGGCGACGACCATGCCTTGTTCCTCGACGCGGGCCTGTCGGGACGGCAGGAATCGGGCGACTTCCGCGACGCGCTCGTCACCGCAGGCCTTCGCTACTACGTCCCCGACGGGCCGAAACGGACCTTCTACGCGTCGCTCACGGCCGAGGCCGGCCACCGGCTCGACGCCGACCACGAGCGCCTGCTCGGTGGCGACACGGGCCTGCGCGGCTACCCGCTGCGCTACCAGGCCGGCCAGGGCCGTGCGCTCCTGACGCTCGAGCAGCGCTTCTACACGAATTACTCGCTGTGGCGGCTCGCCGACATCGGCGGCGCAGTCTTCCTCGACATGGGCAAGAGCTGGGGCAGCTCGGCGTTCGGCCCCAACGCAAACCAGGGCCTGCTGAAGGACGTGGGCTTCGGCCTGCGCCTCGGCAGCATCAAGACGGGCCTCGGCAACGTGCTGCACATCGACGTCGCATTTCCGCTGGACGGTGACCGCTCGATCAGCGGCACGCAGATCCTGGTCCAGACCAAGCGCAGCTTCTGACCATGCGCGACGCCCGCTTCTGGAGGTCGCACGCCTGGATCCCCGCCGCGGTCTTCGCCGTGGCGCTCGTCGCAATCGCCGCCTTGGACCTCGACCGGCGGATCGCGGACGCCTCGTTCTTCGATGCCGCCAGCGGCACCTGGATCGGGGCGGATCGCTGGTGGGCGGTGGACCTGATCCACTCGGGCGGCGCGCTGTTCGTGCGGATCGCCGGGCTCGCGGCGCTTTCGGCCTGGGCCGCGAGCTTCCGCTTACCGCGTTTCAGGAGCCTGCGCGCCGGCGCGGGGTATGTCGTCCTCGGGCTCGTCCTCGTGACCTCGACCGTCGGCGGCCTCAAGCAGGTGACGGGCGTGGACTGCCCGCGCGATGTCGCCGGTTTCGGCGGGAACCGCGCCTATGCGCCGCTGCTCGCCGACCCGCCCGACGGCCACGCCCGGGGTCACTGCTATCCCGGCGCTCACGCGTCTTCCGGGTTCGCGCTGATGGCCTTCTACTTCGCGCTTCGCGACCGGCGGCCGCGCCTGGCCCGACGGCTGCTGGCAGGGGCGATCGCGACCGGCGTCGTCTTCTCGATCGGGCAGCAGGCGCGCGGCGCGCATTTCCTGTCGCACGACCTCACGAGCGCGGCGATCGCCTGGTTCCTGCTGCTGGCCCTCTGGTACCGGCTGCTAGTATTGACGCCTCCGGATGCCGGACGGCGGGAATCGCCCGCCGCGGACGTCCAGTCACAGGATGGGATCTCACCGCGTGGAGCACGACCCGTCAGCCGACCGGCAGCTCATCCGGCGCATGCTCGCCGGGGACGAGCGGGCCTACGAGGCGTTCTTCAACGATTACTTTCCGCGCCTGTACCGGTTCGCGCTGCCGCGCCTCAATGGCGACGTCGAGGCGACACGCGACGTGGTGCAGGCGACGCTCGCCAAGGCCATGCGCAAGATGGCTGACTTCCGCGGCGAATCGGAGCTGTTCACCTGGGTGTGCCAGATCTGCCGCCGCGAGGCGGTGGACCACATCCGGACGCGCCATCGCCAGAGCCGCACAGTGGTCCTGATCGACGACCTGCCTGAGCTCCGCCGCGCCATCGAGGACATCGAGGCGCCGGACGAGTTCGACCTGGCCCGGGCGCACGACCGGGCCGAGACCGGCCGCCTGGTGCGATCGATCCTCGACCGGCTGCCGTCCAACTATGGCGACGCGCTGGAATGGAAGTACCTGGAGGGCCGCTCGGTCGAGGAAATCGGTGCGCGGCTGGGGATCGGGACGACGGCGGCCCAGTCCTTGCTGGCGAGGGCGAGGACCGCGTTCCGCGAGGCGCTCGAGCAGGCATTCGGCGCCGAAGCCGCCGACATCGCCGGCAGCCTGGGTGCGTGAGGGGACCGTCATGCAGGACCACGACATCGAGAAGGTGCTGAAGGCTGCGGGACCGCGCGAGAAGCCGCCCGTAGAGATCGAGCGGGCCTTGCGCGAGAGCCTCCGCCAGGAATGGCGGGCGGTGGTCGCTGAGCGGCGGGACCGCGAGCGGCGCATGGCGCTCGCGCTCGCGGCCGGCGTCATGGCCGCGGCGATCGGCGCCTGGCTCGCGGTCCCCTATTTCACGACTCCGGCGCAAGCCGTCGGAACGGTTGCGCTCGCCACCGGCGAGCTGCACGAGAAGTCCGGCCGCTTCGGTCACTGGGCGCGCGTGGTGCCGGGCGTGGCCGTGAAGACGGGACAGACGCTGGCGACGGAGCCGACGGGACGTGGAGCGATCACGCTCGCGAGCGGAATTTCGGCGCGACTCGACCAGGCCACGCGGATCAGGGTGGAGGCTGCCGACCGGCTCATTGTCGAGCGAGGCGCAGTCTACGTGGATGCCGGCGCCGACGCAGCGGCCGCGGCGCCGCTCGAGATCGTCACGCCCGCTGGCTCCGTGCGCCATCTCGGGACACAATACGAGGTCCGAGTGCTGGATGGCGGCGTCCGCGTGCGGGTACGCGAAGGGATCATTGAATGGCGCATGGGCTCGGGGTCCGTCACGAGCGGCCAGGCAGGCGAGCAGCTCACGATCGCCGGCGGCCGCATCGAGCGTGGCCGCGTGGAACCGCATGACCAGGCCTGGGACTGGGTCGCGGCGGCGGCGCCTGGTATCGAGGTCGAGGGACTGCCCTTGACCGGATTCCTCGAGTGGGCCGCGCGCGAGCTCGGCCGGCGCGTCGAGTTCGCGACGCCGGAGGTCGCCCGGGAGGCGGCATCCGTCGTGCTGCACGGCTCCGTGGCCGGCCTGTCCCCGTCCGAAGCGCTGAAGGCGGTGCTCACAACGACGCGCATGCAGGCCTCGCTGACCGACGGACGGATCATCGTCGCGGCGCGTCAATAGCTCCCGCAACCGACCCGGTCTAGAATTGCGGCGCCGGTTCGGCCGGCGTACTCCATGCACCCAACCATCCCATCCCCACTCGCCGAGCTGCTGGTCTGTCCGGCGTGCCGTTCCGGCCTGCAGGCCGCAGGGCAGGGCCTGCGCTGCGCGGGCTGCGATGCCACCTATGCCGTCCAGGAAGGCGTGCCGTTGCTCGCGATCCGCGGCACCTCGGAGACCTGGGGCGTAGCCCAGGGCACGGAGCAGAGCACGGCCTACCAGGCCGAGTACCAGCAGGTCGAGAATGCCGCCACCTACAACCTGGCCTACCGCGACAAGCTGCTGAAGCGCAGCAGCACGCGCAGGGAATTCGAGCTGATCCGGCGCCACATCGCGCGCGTGGGCCGCTCGGGCGTGATCCTCGACCTCCCCTGCGGCGGGGGCCGGCTCACGCCGGCCTTCGCGGATTCGACCGACCTCGTGATTGAAGCGGACATCGCGCTCGGGCAGGTGCTGTTCGGACGCGCCGAGTCCCGGCTGGCGACGCAGCGCGTCTGGATGACCGCGTCGGCCTTCCACATTCCGCTGCGCGACCGCTCCGTGGACGGCGTCGTCAGCGTGCGGCTGTCACATCACCTGCCGACGCCGGCCGAGCGCGAGCGGCACCTGGCCGAACTGCTGCGCGTGTCGCGCCGCTTCGTGATCATGACCTTCTTCGACCACTGGTCGCTCAAGAACTGGCTGCGCCGCATGCGCCGCCCCCTGGACCGGCAACCCCCCAAGATGACGATGACGACGACGCAGGTCGGCGCCATCGCCCGCCAGCATGGTGCGCAGCTCGTGGCGGCGCCGCCGCTGTCGCGCATCGGTTCCGGCCATCGCTACGCGCTGATCGTCCGGGATCCTGCGCCGGGATGAAGCCAATCTTCGCCGCTGCCGATCACCGGCTGATCAAGGCGGAGAGCGGAACGCTGGTATGGTCGGAGCCGCTCCCCGCCGGCGGTCGCGCCGTGGTCAAGCTCTACCGCCGCCGCCCGCTGCACGACCCGCTGCGCCGGTTGTTCACCCCCTACCGGGCCGAGCGCGAGTTCCGCATCCTCGAGCTGCTGCACCGCCGCGGCGTGGCCTGCCCGGAGCCGCTCGGCTGGTCGCATGGCCGCGACCGGGTGCACGGCCGCCACGAGCGCCTCGCGACCCGGGAGCTCGAGAACGCGGTCCCGCTGTTCGACCTGCTGGCCGGCGGCGCGGCCGCGCCCGGCCTCGCGCCGCTCTTCGGTCTCGCGCGGAAGATGCACGAGTGCGGCGTCGTCCACGGCGCTTTCTACCCGCGCAACGTCCTCGTGACCGGGCCCGCCGCCGCGCCGGCGTTTCACCTGATCGACTTCGCTCATGGCCGGTTGTTCCGGAGCAGCGTCGTGGGCCGGCGCCCCGGCGACAACGACCTGCTCGACATGCTGCAGACGATCGCCCGCCAGGCGCCCGTCGACGGCGCCGCCGGCTGGCTCGAGGGATACGGCCTGTCGCGGCCGCAGGCGCAAGCCCTGCTCGGGCGCCTGCCGCATCACCGGATCGAGCGGCCCTGGCGGCATTTCCGCCGCATCGCGGTGGACACGCTCGCGATCGCGGATCGCGCCAGACTCGGCGGGTGACCGCCGCCGCTAGCCACCGGGCCGCCACCCGAGCGTGAGCATGAGCGCCGCGAATCCCGCGCCGTAGGTGGCCGCAACCGGCCAGCCTTCCCGCAGCCAGCGCCCGGTCGAGCGCGCCCCGGGTACAGGCCGCAGATCGCGCGCCGTCCGACGAGCCGAACCACAGCATCGGGCCGCCGAAGCCGAACGCGTAGGCCAGCACGCCCCAGTCATAGCCGCCCTGCTCGAGCGCGAGTGCCGTCTGCCACGACGCCGCCGGCAGCGATTCGACCGGCATCAGCCAGGCGGATGCGACCAGGCACAGCAGGAAGATGGAGCCCTTGAAGGCGCCGGGCAGCGCGCCCCAGTCGGGCGCGCGCACCGGCACCGTGGCGAGGAGCGCGAGCGCCACTGCCATGCCGATGAACGGGAAGCGGTCCGCGAGCTCCGGCAGCCGTACGTTGACGCCGACATTGACCGCGACCGCGGCAGCGAGCACGAATCCCGTGATGGCCACGCGCATCCAGTCCACCGGCGCGCGGCGCTCGGGGTCCTTGACGATCGGCGCATGGCGCTGCTGCTGCCGCGCGGCCGGGAATCCGAAGACGGCGAGCGCGATGACCGCCGCCACGTGGGCGTGCAGCACCGCGGCGGGCGCCACGCCCTTGATCCACATCATCGTCGTCGTGGTATCGCCGATGACGCTGCCCGAGCCGCCGGCATTGGAGGCCGCCACGATGGCGGCCAGGTAGCCGACCCGCACGCGGCCGCGGAACAGCGTGTGTGCCCTGGCGCCGCCGATCAGCGCGGCCGCGATGTTGTCGAGGAAGGAGGACATCACGAACCCGTACACGAGCAGCCACAGCGCGCCGGTCCAGTCATCCGGCAGCCAGCGCGGCAGGACCGCGGCGAGCCCCGCCGCCGCGACCGGCAGCGCGTGATGGTGGAAGAGCGCGACGCCCGCGAGCGTCAGACCGAAGATCAGGAATTCGGGGGGAAGGCGCGCGCCTTCACGGCCATTCCCAGTCCGCGGCGGAATCCCGGCAGCCGCCGCCCTCCCGTTTGGCCCAGGCGCGGCCACGCACGAAGCGCCCCGGTCGCGCGTCGGTCGGCTCGCCATTCTCGAGCGCGGGCACGCCGTTCACGATCACGTGCGACACGCCGGTCGCGTACTGGTGCGGCTGCACGTAGGTCGCATGATCCTGGATCGCGGCCGGGTCGAACACGACGACGTCGGCGAAGTAGCCCTCCCGCAGCCGCCCGCGGTCGGGGAGCCCGAGCACCGCCGCCGGGTGCGCCGACATGCGGCGCACTGCCTCGGCGACCGGCACGATCTTCTCCTCGCGCACGTAACGCGCGAATACGCGGGCAAAGTTGCCGTAGCCGCGCGGGTGCAGGTTGTTCTTCAGGAACACGCCCTCGGCGGAGACCGCCGTGCCGTCCGATCCGAAGCTCATGAACGGCAGCGCGACCTTGCGGCGGACTTCATCCTCCGACATGAGGAAGTAGATCGACTGCACGCGGCTCTCGTCCCCGGCGACCAGGTCCATCGCGGCCTCCTCGGGCGTCGTGCCGCGGAGCCTGGCGATCTCGGCGAGCGTCTTGCCGATCAGCGGCTTGAGGGCGGGGTTCCGCAGGCCGACGATGAGCACGTTCTCGGCGCCTCCAGCCTCGCGCAGCGTGTTGGACCAGCCCTTGCCGTCCTCGCGCATCTCCTCCGCCACACGGGCGCGCACGGCCGGGTCGCGCAGACGCGCATACCAGGCTGCGTTGCCTCCCTCCTGCACCCACGGTGGCATCGCGGCATCGAGCCCGGTGCTCGCGGCCGGATAGGCGTACATGTCGGTCGTGATGCGCAGGCCCTCGCGCCGCGCCGACACGATGCGTGCGATCGCCTGCCCGAGCTTCGGCCAGTTCTCGCGGCCCGCAGCCTTAAGGTGGTAGATCTCGGCCGGCGCGCCGGAGCGTTGTGAGATCTCGATCGTCTCCTCGAGCGCCTCGAGCAGCTCCCGGCCTTCGCTGCGCATGTGCGTGGCATAGATGCCGCCGCAGCGCGCGGCGGTCGCAGCGAGAGCCACGAGCTCGTCGGTCTCCGCGAATGTGCCGGGCACGTAGATCAGCGACGAGGCGACACCGAGCGCACCCTCCTCCATCGCGCGCTGCACGAGGTCCTGCATGGCGACCAGCTGCTCCGGCGTCGGGTCCGCATCCGCATTGCCGAGCAGGTTCACGCGCGCCGTCGCGGCGCCGATGTGCGAGGCGACGTTGAGGGAGACGCCCCTGCGCTCGAGCGTTTCGAGGTACTCCCCGAGCGTGGTCCATTCGACCGGGAACTTCAGGTCGCCCTGCTGGGCCGTCATCTCCTCCTTCATCGCGGGCGTCAGCGGTCCCATGGATTCGCCCTCGCCCATGACCTCGAGCGTCACGCCCTGGCGCAGTTCGCCCTGCCCGCGCCCGTCGACCAGCAGCGATTCGTTGGACCAGGACAGCATGTTGATGAATCCCGGCGCCACGGCCTGGCCTGTGGCATCGATCACGCGGCCGGCGCTGCCGGGTGCCCGGGGCCCGACGTACGCGATACGGTCGGCCGCGATCGCGACGTCGCCGGTGAAGCCCTCGCCCCCCGAGCCGTCGTAGATCGTGCCGCCGCGGATGAGCAGGTCGTAGTCCGGGTCCGCGGTGCATGCGCCAAGGATTGGCAGCGCCAGGACCATCGCGAACGCGCGCAGGCGCTTCATGGCGAGACCGTGATCGTGACGGGCGCCGAGACGACGGGCGGGTCGTGCGGCCGGTGCAGATGGTCGCCGAGCAGGAGCTGCAGCCGGTGCCTGCCGGGCGCGAGCGTGAGCACGGTCTCCGTCTGGCCCTTGCCGAAGTGGATGTGCCGGTCGTCCGCCGGTATGGGCGCATCCAGCGGCGGGAGCTCGGCGTCCACCAGCAGGTGGTGATGACCGGTGCTCTCGAAGGCGATGCCCGCGGGCGCGACACCCATGCCGCGCAGCCCGAAGCGCACCGTGACCGGGCTCCTGACGGTCTCGCCGTCGCGCGGGGAGATGATGTAGAGCTCCACGTCCGCCGGTCGCAGCGTGCGCGGCGGTTCGGCGGCCAGCGCAGGGAACGCCAGCACCAGCAGGCATGCGGTCCTGAGATTCATTGCGGAGACTCCGGTGGCGATGCGCAATTATGCACGCAGCCGCCGGCGGCGGCCGGCGGGCGTGCACCGCCGCGGGCACTTTGCTAGGGTTCGGCTGTGGCGGTGAACCGCATCGAGACCGCGGAATTCCCGGGGCGAGTGCTCATGGTGGGCTGCGGCAGCATCGGCCAGGCCGCGCTGCCGCTGCTGCGCCGGCACCTGAAGCTTCCGGAGGACGGCCTCACGGTACTCGAGGCGAGCGAGCAGGGACGCGCGCTCGCGGCCGCCCACCAGGCGCGGTTCGTGCATTGCCACCTGAAGCCCGCGACATACGAGCGCGAGCTCAAGCGGCGCCTCAGGCCGGGCGACCTGCTGCTCAACCTGTCGGTGGACGTCTCGAGCCTCGACCTCGTCGAGTGGTGCTCCGGACACGGCGTGCTGTACGTGGACACGTCCATCGAGCCCTGGCCCGGCGTGTTCGACAACCCGATGCTGCCGCTGCGCGAACGCACCAATTACCTCACGCGCGAGGACATGCTGAAGCTGGCGCGGCACCTGAAGCCCGGAGCGCCGACCGCGGTCGTGGACCACGGGGCGAACCCGGGCCTCGTCTCGCACTTCGTCAAGCAGGGGCTGCTCGATCTCGCCTCCGGCCTCGGCCGCGGCGTCGAGGCGCCCGCGGCCGCGAGCGGCTGGGCCGCGCTCGCGCGCGACCTGGGCGTGACGCTGATCCAGATTTCCGAGCGCGACACCCAGGCGACCGATCGCCCGAAGCGCCCAAACGAGTTCGTCAACACCTGGTCGATCGACGGTTTCGTGGACGAACTGATGCAGCCGTCGGAACTCTCGCTCGGGACCGCGGAACCCGGCAAGCCGGCGGGTTCGCACTGGCACCGGCCGCGCTGCGGCTCGGTCTTCCTGCACCGCCCGGGCGGCGCGACTTTCGCGCGCAGCTGGCTGCCCTCATCCGGCGGCTACCAGGGGCTGTTGATGACGCACGACGAGGTGTTCTCGATCGCGGACCATCTGACGCTGCGCCAGGGCGCGAAGATCGAATATCGCCCGACGGTGATGTTCGTGTATCACCCCTGCGACGACGCCATGCTGTCGGCGCTCGAGCTCGAGGGCCGCGGCTGGATGCCGCAGCCGGTGCGCCGCATCATCCGCGCGGAGATCGTCACCGGTATGGACGAGCTCGGGGTGCTGATCGCGGGCCACGCCAAGAACGCCTACTGGTTCGGCTCGCAGCTCTCGATCTCGGAGGCCCGCCGCCATGTGCCCTACACGAATGCGACCTGCCTGCAGGTCGCCGCCGGCGCGCTCGGCGCGACGATCTGGGCGATCCGGCATCCGCGCGAGGGGTTGCGCGAGGCCGACGACCTGGACTTCCGCGAGGTGATCGAGATCGCGCGCCCGTACCTCGGCTCGCTGGTCGGCGCCTACACCGACTGGACGCCGCTGCAGGGCCGCGGTGAACTGTTCAGCGAGAAGCTCGTGCCGGAGCAGCCCTGGCTGCTGCAGAACGTGCGGGCGCGCCAATGGAGATGAGGACCATGAGGACACTGCCAGCGGTCTTCGCCCTCCTGCTCGCGGCCGCCGCCGCGCACGCGGCGGAACCGGCGCTGAAGCGGCCGATCTCGCATGAGGACGTCTGGCTCATGAAGCGCGTCGGGACGCCCGCGCTGTCGCCCGATGGCCGCTGGGTCGTGGTGCCGGTGGCCTCGCCCGCCTACGACGAGGCGCAGAAGTCGAGCGACCTGTGGCTCGTGCCTGCCGACGGCAGCGCGCCGCCGCGCCAGCTCACGTCCACGGCCGGCGGCGAATCCGGTCCCGCGTGGAGCCCGGACTCGCGCCGCATCGCCTTCGCGGCGAAGCGCGAGGGTGACGAGGAGGCGCAGATCTACGTGCTCGACGTCGCGGGCGGCGGCGAGGCCAGGCGCGTCACCGGCGTTGCGACCGGCGCCAGCCAGCCATTGTGGCGGCCCGATGGCGGGGCAATCCTGTTCACCAGCATGGTCTGGCCGGGCGCGGCCGACGACGCGGCGAATCGCGCGATCATCGCCGAGCGCAAGGCGCGCAAGTACAACGCGCGCGCGTACGAGGACTTCCCGATCCGTCACTGGGACCGCTGGCTCGACGAGCGGCGCCCGACGCTGATGCTGCAGCCGCTCGAGGACGGTGCGCTGGCGCGCGACCTGCTCGCGGGCACCGCGCTCGTGAATGGCCGCGGTTTCGGCGGCGACCTCGGCAACGACGGCGAGTCGCTGGACGCCAGCTGGTCGCCGGACGGCAGCGCGATCGTGTTCGCGGCGACGACCGAGCGCGACCAGGCGGCCCGCGCCCTGGTGCAGCAGTCGCTGTTCGTGATCCCCGCCGGCGGCGGCGAGCCGCGCCGCCTGACCGGCGACGAGGCGAGCTATTCGAGCCCGCAGTTCGCGCCGGACGGGTCCGCGCTCTACGCGCGGCAGACGCCGCGCACGCGCCACGTCTACAACGACGAGCGCCTGGTGCGCTTCGACTGGGCGGATCCCTCGCCGCGCCCGGTCGCCTTCGACTTCCGCCGGCCGGTGGATGCGTTCCAGGTCGCGCCGGGCGGCGAGCAAATCTTCCTGCTCGCCGGCGACGAGGGCCATGACCGGCTCTTCTCGGTCGCGGCTGCGGGCGGCGAGGTGCGCGAGCTCGGCAGGCTCGAGGCCGGCAGCTTCGGCGCGCCGTCGGTCGGGGGCACCGAGGACGCCCCGGTCCTGGTCGCGAACTGGGGCAGCGCGGTGAGCCCGGCCGAGGTCTGTCGCGTCGATCCCGCGACCGGCGCCCGCACCGCGCTCACGGCCATGAACGCCGCGCGCGCCGCCGCGATCGACTGGCAGCCTGTCCAGGAGTTCTGGTTCACCTCGAAGCGCGGGCGGCGCATCCACAGCATGATCGCCCTGCCCCCCGGCTTCGACCCGTCGCGCAAGTACCCGCTCTTCGCGCTGATCCACGGCGGGCCGCACCTGATGTACAAGGACGAGTTCTTCATCCGCTGGAACTACCACCTGCTGGCGCAGCCGGGCTACGTGGTGCTGATGACGAACTACGCGGGCTCGACGGGATTCGGCGAGGAGTTTGCGCAGGCGATCCAGGGCGACCCGCTCGAGGGCCCTGCCGCCGAGATCAACCAGGCCGCGGACGAGGCGATCCGCCGCTTTCCGTTCATCGACGCCTCGCGCCAGGCAGCGGGCGGCGCGAGCTACGGCGGCCACCTCGCCAACTGGCTCGCGGTCTCGACGGACCGCTATCGCGCGCTCGTGAGCCACGCGGGACTCTACGACCTGAAGACGCAATGGACCACAAGCGACATCGCCTGGTCGCGCGAGCGCAACCTCGGCGGACCGGCCTGGGAGGATCGCCCGGTCTGGCGCCGGCAGAGCCCGTTCTGGCACTCCCGGAAACTCAGGACGCCCATCCTCGTCACCTTCGGCGAGCGCGACTTCCGCGTTCCCTACAACAACGGGCTCGAGTTCTGGACCGTGCTGAAGCGCTAGCAGGTCGAGAGCCGGCTCGTCATCTTTCCCGACGAGAACCACTGGATCCTGAAGGGCGAGAACAGCCGCTACTTCTACCAGGAGGTGCAGGGCTGGCTGGCCCGGCACCTGGCCGCGCCATGATCGACGCGCTCGCACTCGCCAGGATGCTGGGGACCACCCCGTCGGCCATCGCCGGACTCATGAGTTCGGTGCCGACCAGGCCCGCCGACGTGCGCCGGCTCGCGCGCAGGCTCGGGATCGACTACGAGTCGCTGCGGACCTTTGCGGACGATGCGCTCGCGCCATTCACGGGATTCGACGCCGAGACGCAGCTGATGCTGCGGCTGTGGCAGAAGCTCGATCCCAAGCGGCGCCAGACCGCGCTCGCGGTGCTCGCCGACATGGCCTCGGCGCGCCGCAAGCGCGTGCCGCGACGGAAATAATAGGGGACGCACCCCTATTTCTCCTCGAGAGAAATAGGGGTGCGTCCCCTATTAATCCTTACGGCAGCTGAATGCCACCCTTGCCGCCCATGCCCTTGAGCGCGGCGGAGCCGGTCTCGGGGATGACGATGGACGAGGCCGCCTGGCGGCGCAGCTCCTGAAGCTCGCGCGCCGCGTCCTCGATCGCCTGCTGCGCCGCCGCGCCGAAGCGCGCGACCGCGCCGGCCAGATCGCTCGCATCCAGCTCGAATGACAGCGGCAACGAGCCCATCGGCGTCATGACGGTGGCCTGGCCGATGAAGATCACCGCCCGCGACGGGTCGTCGCTGCCGTCCGCGCGCACCGGCACCAGCCGGCGCACGGTGCCGACGCGCTGGTCGGTGAACACGTCTTCGCGATAGAGGCCGTCCGCATTCATGTGCGGCTCGCCCGGTCGTTCATTGCTCATGGGGCGATTTTAGCGGATCAGCGCGCCACGGCGAAACCGCGGTTGGCGGCGCTCCATTTGGCGGACCGCGCGATCGCGGGCAGCACGTCTTCCGCCTCCGCGACCACCTCCCACATGCGGTCGTGGCGCTGGTCCATGAAGCGCCCCTCGATCGCGGCCGCAAGCTGCGTGAGCAGCGGATCGTAGTAGCCGTCGGTATTGACGATCACGATCGGGCCGAGGAACAGGCCGAGCCGCTTCAGCGTGATGGCCTCGAACAGCTCCTCGAGCGTGCCGGTGCCGCCGGCGAGCGCGACCACGGCGGAGGCCCGCGTCAGCATCTCGTGCTTGCGCGTGCGCATGTCCTCGACCACGTGCAGCTCGGACAGGTCGTCATTGCCCCACTCGAGGTCGATCATGAACTTCGGGATGACGCCGACCACGCGCCCGCCCGCGCCGAGCGCCCCCTCGGCGAGCGCGCCCATCGAGCCCGAGCGCCCGCCGCCGTATACCACGCACCAGCCGGAACCCGCGAGCAACGCGCCGAGGCGGCGGGCGACGCCGTGGAAGCGCGGCGCGCAGGCCGCGCTCGAGGCGCAGTACACGCAGACGCTGCGCCCCGGATCGGTCAATGCCATCAGCTCGCCCATCCTCCCCCCGCCGTCATGCTCATCCGGTCGCCTGCAGCCCGAGCGCGACCGCCGACACGCTCGCGAGCAGCGCGTCGAAGATCGCAGTGTCCGCGCGGCCGCCCGCGCGCCAGCGCCGCAGCAGGTCCACCTGCATCAGGTGCACCGGGTCGAGGTACGGCGCCCGCAGGATCGTCGAGCGCTGCATCTGCGGCCGGCTGTCGAGCAGGTCCACCTCGCCCTTGATCCAGGTGATCCAGCGCACCGTCAGCGCGTGCTCGCGGCGGATCTCGGCCGTGATGGCCGAGACGTCCGTGGTCGCGAGGCCGTCGTAGTACTCCGCGATCGCGAGGTCCGCGCGCACCAGGTCCATCTCCACGTCGTCCAGCAGGTTGGCGAGGAATGGCCAGGCCGCCCAGGCCCGGGCCAGGCGCTCTGCGCCCCGCTCGCGTGCCGCCGCATCCAGGCCCGTGCCGATGCCGTACCAGCCCGGCAGTGCGTAGCGGCATTGCATCCAGGCGTAAACCCACGGCACCGAGCGCAGACCTTCGATGCCCGTGCCCTCGCGATGCGCGGAGCGGCCGCCGATCTGCATCCGCTCGATCACGTCGATCGGCGTCACCTCGCGGAAGAACTGCGCGAAGTCCGCCCGCTCGTGCACGAGCGCACGGTAGCACGCGCGGCTTGCGTCGGCGACGCTGCGCATGAGCGCCTGCAGCTCGCCGGCCTGGCCCGGCGCCTGCGGTGCCTCGAAGCGGTCGAGCAGCACCGCGTTGACCGCCTTCTCGAACGTGCGCAGCGCAATGCGCCGGAGGCCGTAGCTGTTGCTGATGCCTTCGCCCTGCTCGGTCGCGCGCAGGCGGCCTCGTGTCGCCGCCGGCGGCGCGTTCTGCACCAGCCGGTCGAGCGGCCCGCCGCCGCGGCTCGCCGTGCCGCCGCGGCCGTAGAAGAGCGTCAGGTCCACGCCCGCCCCGGCCGCCGACTTGATGAGCTCCACCTGCGCCTGGTAGATGGCGTGGCGCGAGGCGCCGACGCCCACCGCCTTGTTGCTCTCGGAGTAGCCGATCAGCACCGTCTGGTGGTTGCCGCGCGCGGCAAGATGGCGGCGATAGCTCGGCTCGGCGAGGAGCGCGCCCAGGAGCGGCCCGGCGCCCTCGAGCGCCGCGATGCTCTCGACCTGCGGCATGACGTCGAGCGGCACCTCCAGCGTGTCGCGGTCCGTGACGTTCGCCCAGCGCGCGAGCAGGAGCACCGAGAGGACGTCGTCGGCGGCCTCGGTGCCGCTCACGACGTAGTCGCCGACGGCGCGCTCGCCGTAGCGGTAGCGGCCCTGCATCATCGCCTCGAACACCGCGAGCGTGCGCCGGCCGACGGCGTCGAACGCGCCGGCGGGCCCGAGGTCGCGCGTGAGCGAGTCGCACAGGATCTTGGTGCGCAGCGCCGACTTGGTGCCGTACCAGTCCGTCCGCGCCAGGCCCTGGCGCACGACGTCGCGGTGCACGGAGGCGTGCTGGCGGACGTCGAGCGTCGCCAGGTGGAAGCCGAAGGTGCGCGCCCGGCACAGCAGCCGCTCGACCGGGAACAGCCCCGCGTGCTGCCCGTGATTGGCGCGCAGACTCGCCGCGATCAGCTCGACGTCGCCGATGAACTGTTCCACGGATTCGTAGTGGTTGGGGCGCCCGTCGTAGGTCGTGCGCAGCCGCTCCGCCACCTGCGCGAGGAAGATCCGGTACGGCATGCGGTCGTGGCGGCTGGAAGCCGCCTCGCGCGCCTTCGGCAGCAGGATGTCGTACTCGGCGATGCGCGCCTCGAGCTCGCGGCTCACGCCGACCCGGCCCGCGCTCTGCGACAGCTGGCCGGCCAGCCGCCGGCACTCGTCGAAGTAGAGCGAGATCACTCGCTGCTGCTGCCGGTGCAGGGTCTCGCGGATGGCCTTGGCATGCACCTCGGTGTTGCCGTCCATGTCGCCGCCGACCCAGCTGCCAAAGCGCAGCAGGAGCGGCACGCGCGCGGGCTCGACCGGCGTGCCGAACACCGTGTGCATCCACTGCGCGATCTCCTCGTAGAGGGCGGGAACCACGCGGTAGATGACCTCCGCCAGGTAGAACAGCGCGTGCTCGCGTTCGTCGGCGACCGTCAGGCGCTCGTGCGGGTGCGCCTCCGTCTGCCAGCCCGACGTGACCTCCATGCGGATCCGCTCCCACGCCGCCCGGCGCTCGGCGGGCGTCAGCGTCGGGTCGAGCCGCTCGATCATGAGGTCGGCGATCTGCTGGTTCTTGCGCAACATCGTGCGGCGCGTGGACTCGGTCGGATGCGCGGTGAAGACCGGGTAGATCGTCACGCCCCCGAGCAGCTCGTACACCTGGCCGGCGTCCTGCCCCGCCGCCTTCAGGCGGTACAGGCAGTCGCCGATCCCGCCGGGCTGCGGCCGCTCGCTGGCCGCCAGGTACTCACGCCGGCGCCGCACGCGGTGCACGCGCTCCGCGAGGTTGACGACCTCGAACCACTTGCTGAACGCGCGGATCAGGTCACGCGCCTGCCCCGCAGGACGGTCGGCGGTGCGCACCGCGAGCTCGACCGCGCTCTCCGGCACGCCCTCACGGCGGCGGATCGCGGCCACGCGGTCGCCCTCGACCAGGTCGAAGAGCGCCTGGCCACCCTGGTCGCGCAGCACCTCGCCGACGAGGCCGCCGAGGGCGTGCACGTCCTCGCGCAGCGCCGTCTCCTTGACGGGAAACCTGAGCTTCTGCCGCTCGATCACGCCACCGCCCGCCTCAGGTGTCCGGCCGGAAGCGCACGTGCGCCCACCAGCGCTTGAAGCGCTGCACGAGCGCGTGCTCGCGGATGCCGCGCGTGCGGCCGACGTCGCCCCAGTCCTCCGCCTTCAGGCCATAGCCGGGCAGCCGGTCGATCAGCTTCTGCACCGGGTCGGTGTCCAGATTGAACTCGACGAGCTGTGCCGGTCGGTCCTTCATCGCCGAGCGCACGTCCGCCAGGTGCTCGTCCCACTCGCGGCGCCAGATCGCGGCGACCTCCGCCGACGTCGAAACGCCGCGCTGGCGCATCACCCGGCGCAGCAGCTCCCCGCGGCCGTGCCCGAGCCGCGAGCGGATCCAGTCCTCGCGGTCGCGCACGTTCAGGATCAGGATCGTGTCCGGGTAATCACGCAGCATCTCGCGGAAGTGCCGGATTCCCTCGAAGCTCTCTGTCTCGGTCTGGTGGATCAGGCCGGCGTAGAGCACGTAATCCTCCATGCCTGCGAAGACCGGGCGCCCGGTGCGCAGGTTCTGCTGCATGACGTAGGCGGCCTTGCGGCTGCGGCGGAAGGGACGGCGGATCTTGTGCTGCACGACCGGGTGGCCCGCACGCTCGAACAGGCGCTGGAAGCTGCGGGTGCCGCACTTGTTGAAGCCGACCTGCACGACGCGCGGCAGGCGTCGGCCGGTCTCCGCGGACGCGCTCAACGCCAGTCCAGCCGGATGTGGGATGCCCCGAGCGCGGCGAGCCGCTCACGCAGCTGCCGGGTCGGCTCGGCGAGCGTGCGGTTCTGGCGGTCGTGCACCTCGGCGAAGACCTGATCGATGCGCTCGTGCAACCCCTCGTCGAGCAGCTGGTTGAGCAGCCCGACCTCCGCGCCCTCGACGTCCATCTTCAGGAGCTTCACGCGCCGCCCGCCGAGCCCCTTGATGAACTCCGCAAACGGGATGCCCTCGACCATCGTGTAATGGTCCTCGCGCACGTTGCGCTTGCCGGCCACGAGCGTCGATCCGGTCGAGAAATGGACCGGGTCGTCGTCCGAATAGCGGTGCAGGTAGAGCTTGACCTGGCCTGGCCCGGTGGTCGCGGCCGCCTGCAGCGCCCGCACGTTGGGATAGCCGGCTGTCGCCCTGACGAGCGCCGCGTAGGCGTCGGGATTCGGCTCGAAGGCGTAGACCTCGGCGCCCGACTTCGCCATCGGCACGGTGAACTTGCCGACGTTCGCGCCGCAGTCGATGGCGATGTCGCCGGGCCCGAGCCGCGCGACACATTCATCGAAGGCCGTCACCTCGGGCCGGCGCCTGCGATCGCGGCGGCGGCTCTCCCAGCGCCTCAGGAACGCCAGCAACCTCATGAGCGATGGACCTTTGCGCGCGCGAGCCGCATGGGAGGGGTGCAGCTTAATCCGGCGTTCCGTGCGTGTCGAACCGGCGGCGGATGCCGGCGCGCACGCGGCTCGACAGGCGATCCTCGCGGTAGCGTCCCTTGCTCGCATGCCGGATCCGGTACACGCCCGGCACCTCGACGGGCACGCCCTGCGTGCCGAGCAGCCAGCGAAACGCCCGGTCCTCGGTGCACTTGGTCCAGACCGGCGACGGCTTCTGGTACACGCGCAGCTGCTCGCAGTAGCCGCAGGCGCGCGCCACGTCGCCGTGCGCTATCTGCAGCGGCCCCGTGGCGCGGTCGCGCGCCTCGCGCACGAAGCGCGTCGTGTCGATGTCGACCGGCATCGGGCCCGTGCGGCCGCGCTCGAGCACGGGATCCCCGGCTTCGAGCAGGCCGGACACGGCCTCCTCGCGCGGGTACACGAGCGCGTCGCGGCGGCCCTGCAGGGCAAGCGCGAGCGCATCGAGGCAGCCCGCGCGGAACAGCAGGTCGCAGTCGGTGAACCAGATCCAGTCGCAGGCGGTCGCCCGGGCCGCGAGATTGCGGCCGATGCCGCGGCGGAACAGCCGGGCTCGGTCGAGCACGCGCCAGTTCCAGGTGACGTTCGGCACGCGGCGGGCCCCGAAGTCGGCGAGCAGCGCACCCGTCTCGGCGTCCTCCGCCGCGTGGAACACGGTCATGGTCACCGCGAGCTTCGTCGGCGGATAGAGGACGAGCGAGCTCAGCTGGTACGCGAGCAGGTGTGCGTAGCGCCAGCAATGGCTGACGATCTCAAGGCCCAGGAAGCCGGTCTTCGCGCCGCGCCTACCCTCCTCCGGCACCGAGCGCAGGAACCACCGCGCGGGGACGAGCCCCCCGGCGGCGAGGCGCAGGAACGAGAGCTCGGCGGCGTCCCGCCACGTGGTCCTCGGGATCTCGGGTTCGCTCAATGCGGGCCTCGGCGCGGTTCGGGGATGCATTCTACCGCGCCGGTCGGCTACGCTAGCCGGGATGCTGCTGCGCGAGATCACCCGGGCGCTGGTGCGCCCCTTCGGCTATACGACGGTGCAGACGCCGACCGGATTCCGCGTCGCCAGGCGTCACGCGCAGGACCTCGTGTACCTGCACGACTACGAGGGCGGCTACGAGCAGTACCGCGCGACGCAGGTGTTCCACAACAAGCGCAAGCTGGAGGAAGTCTGGGCCGATGACAGCACGCTGCGGAGCCTGGCGGAGCATCTCAAGAACCGTGTCCCGCAGCCGCACGCCGGCATCTGCCACGGGGCGCGCAATGGCTGGGAAGTCGAGGCGCTCGCGCGCCTGACCGGAGCCTCGGTGATCGGCACCGACATCTCCGAGACCGCCACGCAGTTTCCGCACATGGTCGTCTGGGACTTCCACGAGGAGAATCCGGAGTGGGCAGGGAAGTTCGACTTCGTGTACACCAACTCGCTCGACCAGGCGATGCGGCCGGACAAGGCGCTCGCCGCGTGGGCAAAGCAGCTCGCGCCCGGCGGGCTCGTGTATGTGGAGCACACCATGCGTCATTCGGCGGCGGGGGCCTCCGAGATGGATCCCTTCGGCGCGCACCCGATGTGCATGCCCTACCTGTTCTTCAAGTGGGGCATGGGCCAGTACCGCCTCGCCGACATCCTGGAACTGCCGCCCAAGAGCAACAACCGCGAGCCGGTGTGGCTCTTCGCGCTCGAACGGGATCCCGCCGCGGCGACCGCCTAGTGGTGGTGGTGGCCGCCCGGTCCGTGCACGTGGCCGTGCGAGATTTCCTCGTGTGTCGCCTTGCGCACCTCCGCGATCTCGACGCTGAAGTGCAGGGTCCTGCCCGCCAGGGGATGATTCGCGTCCACCGTGATGAAGTCGCGCTCGACGCGCACCACCGTGACGACGCGCGCGCCCTGCGGCCCGGATGCGCGCACCTGCATGCCCGGCGAGAGCTCCGCTCCCCCGGCGAACCTGCCGCGGGGCATGATCTGCACCAGCGCGTCGCTGCGCACCCCGTAGCCGAGCTCGGGTGGCACGGCGACCTCGACCTTGTCGCCGGCCGACTTCCCTTCGAGCGCCTGCTCGAGTCCCGGGATGATGTTGTTCTTGCCGTGCAGGTAGCTCATCGGGCCGCGCGCGCCCGAGGCGTCGAGCACGGCGCCCCGCTCGTCCCGCAGCGTGTAATGGAATGAGACGACCCGGTTCTTCGCGATCTGCACGGCCTGCCCTCGTCCTGGGGGAGGCGCATGTTAGCCGTTCGGCGAGCCGCGCGAAACCGGCGCCATTCGCGGCCCTGTTGCTGGCGCTCGCGGCCCGCGCGGCGGCCGACGGGGGTGCGCCGGAACTGGAGACCGTCACGGTGGTCGGCAAGCACCCGCAGCCGCTCGCGGATGCGCCGGCGGCCGTGTCGGTGATTAGGGCCGCCGACATCGAGGCCGACCTCGCCTTCGACCTCGGCGACGCGCTCGCCCGCGAGCCGGGCGTCTCGGTCGGCCGCGACCCCCAGCGCTTCGGCGCGGGCGGCGTCACCGTGCGCGGGCTGGGTGGCAACCGCGTGCTGGTGGAGACCGACGGCGTGCCCGCCGCGAAGAGCTTCGCGATCGGCAGCTTCTCCAGCACCGGCCGGCAGTTTGCCGACCTCGAGGTGATCGAGCGGATCGAGCTGCTGCGCGGGCCGGCTTCCGCGCTCTACGGCAGCGATGCGATTGCAGGCGTGCTCGCCGTCTCGACACTCGACCCGGCCGACATCCTCGACGACGGCGCCACCGCGGCGCTCCGCACGCGTGCGGGCCACGCGAGCGACGACGGCTCGACCTTCGCCGGCCTGACGGGCGCGCTGCGCGCGGGCCCCGTCGAGGCGCTCCTCGCCTATGCTCGGCGCGAGGGGGGCGAACTCGATCACGCGGGCGGCCCGCCCCCGCCCAATCCGCGCGACTACTCCTCGGAATCGCTGCTGGCGCGCGGGGTGCTGCCGGGCGCCGGCCGGGGGCTCCGGCTGTCGTTACTGTGGAACCGCGACCACGCGGCGACCGAGGTGGACGCGCTCGAGCTGTCGGGCGGGCGGTTCGCGAACACCATCCGGCTCCAGGGCGACGACCGCGCCGCGAGCCTCGGCCTGGTCATTGACCAGGCACTCGGCTCGCTCGCCGCCGTGGACGACGGACGCTGGCGCCTGTACTGGAACGAGACGATGGTCCGCCAGTACACGCACGAGGAGCGCCGCGCCGCGCCGCCGGCGACGCCTCCACTCGCCATCGAGCGCGAGTTCCACTACCGCGAGCGCGCCGCCGGCGCCGAGCTGACGCTGGCGCGCGAACTCGAGACCGCCACCGGGGCGCACCGCCTGCTGGGCGGGATCGAGTTCACGGACACGCAGGTGGTCGAGCGCCGCGACGGCCTGCAGACCAACCTCCTGACGGGCGCCGCGACCAGCGTGATCCTCGGCGAGGCGCTGCCGGTGCGCGACTTCCCCGTCTCGCGCATCCGCGAGGCGGGCCTCTACCTGCAGGACGAATGGCGGCCGGGCGGCGGCCGCTGGTCGCTGATCCCCGCGCTGCGCGCGGACTGGTACCGTCTGTCACCCGCGGTGGACGCGATGTACGCCGCCGACAACCCGAACGAGCCGCCGGTGTCCGTCGAGGAAACGTCGATCTCGCCGAAGCTGGCCATCGGCCTGCGGATGCGCGAGGGCCTCTCGCTCTACCTGCAGTACGCGCACGGCTTCCGTTCGCCACCTTTCGACGACGTCAACATCGGGCTCGACCTGCCCCAGTTCAACACGCGTGCGATCCCGAACCCGGACCTCGAGCCCGAGCGCAGCGACAGCCTGGAGCTCGGCCTGCGCCTCTCGGGCACCGTGCTGTCGGGCACGGCGAGCGTCTACGCCAGCCGCTACCGCGACTTCATCGAGTCGCGCGTCAACATCGGCACCGAGCCGGGCACGGGCACCACGCTGTTCCAGTCCCGCAACCTCGCGCGCGCCGAGATCCTGGGGGCCGAGGCGGCGATCGCGGCCGACCTCGGCGCCTGGCGCCCGTCACTCGCGGGTGTCAGCGCGCGCGTATCCGCCGGCATCACGCACGGCGAGGACACGGTGCGCAACCGGCCGATCAATGGCATCGACCCGCCGCGCGGCACGATCGGGCTGCTCTACGATGCGCCCTCCGGCGCCTTCGGCGCCGCGCTCGACCTGACGCTCGTCGGGGCCAAGCACGACGTGGACGAAGCGGCGGGTCCGCTGTACCGGCCGGGAGGCCACGCGCGCCTCGACCTGCGGCTGCGGCTGCGCCTGGCCGGGCGGGTCGCGGCGAATGTCGGCCTGTTCAACCTGGCGGACGAGCGCTATCACGAATGGGCGACCGTGCGCGGCCGCGCCGCCGCTGATCCCCTGCTGCCGCTCTACCGGGAGCCCGGCCGCAGCTTCGCCGTCACGATCAGCGCGACATTCGACTGAGGCGCGCGGGCCTCAGTAGATGTCGTGCTGCGTGTTGTAGACGTTGAACTTGCCGGTCGGCGTGACGAGCCGCGGATCCTTGATCACGGCCTTCAGCTTGCGGCTCTTGTCGTCCACGACCACGAGCGCCGACTGCTGGTTCATGCCGTTCCAGACCGAGAACCACACCTCGTCGCCGTCCTTGTTGAACTCCGGCTGCACCACGCGCTTCGGACCCTCGCCGAGGTTCGCCCACTCGGCGATCGGCAGCACCTCGTAACCGGCGTCGGGGTTCCTCACGTCGAACACCGCGACGCTCTGGCTGATCTTCGGGTCCGGGTTGAGCGGCGTGTCCACCCAGAGGTTGGTCGAGTGCGGGTGCGACTTGACGAACAGTGAGCCGCCGCCCTGCCCCTTCAGCACCCGCACCACTTTCCAGGCGTGCTCCGGGTGCTTGTCCGGGTCGGTGCCGAGGAAGGTGATCTTCTCGTTGCCGAGCGCGCTCGTGACCCAGACCGGCCCGAACTGCGGATCCTCCAGGTTCGCGCCGCGGCCCGGGTGCGGGATCTTGTCCACGTCCACGAGCGCCGCGAGCTTGCGCTCCTTCGAGTCCACGACCGCGATCTTGTTCGACTGGTTGGCCGCCGTCAGGAAGTAGCGCAGGCTCCGGTCCCAGCCGCCGTCGTGCAGGAAGCGCGCGGCGCCGATCTGCGTGACCTGCAGGTTGTTCACGTCGCCGTAGTTGACCAGCAGGATCTGCCCGGTCTCCTTGACGTTGACGATCCACTCGGGGTGCTCGTGCGAAGCGACGATAGCGGCGACGCGCGGCTCCGGGTGGTATTCCTGCGTGTCCACGGTCATGCCGCGCGTGGACAGGATCTTGAGCGGCTCCAGCGTCTCGCCGTCCATGATCGCGAACTGCGGCGGCCAGTAGGTGCCGCCGATGGCGAGCTTGTCCTCGTAGCCCTTGAACTTCGAGGTCTCGACCGAGCGCGCCTCGAGCCCGAGCTTGATCTCGGCGACGATCGCGGGCTTCTCCATCCACAGGTCGATCAGGTCCACCTTGGCGTCGCGGCCGACCGTGTAGACGTAGCGGCCCGAATGCGACATGCGCGAGATGTGCACGGCATAACCGGTGCGCAGGATGCTGATGATCTGCTTGGTATCGCCGTCGACCAGGGCGACCTCGCCGGAGTCGCGGAGAGTCACGGAGAAGATGTTGTCGATGTTGTACGCATTCATCTTGCGCGCCGGGCGCTCCGCCGGCGGCACCACCACCTTCCAGCTGTCGCGCATCTCCTTGAGCCCGTACTCGGGCGGCATCGGCGGCACGTGCTGTACGTAGCGCGCCATGATGTCCACGTCCTCCGGCGACAGCTCGCCCGAGGTGCCCCAGTTCGGCATGCCGGCCGGCGAACCGTAGTTGATGAACACCTTGAGGTAATCGGTGCCCTTCGCCTGCGTGATCTCCGGCGTCAGTGGCTTGCCGGTCGCGCCCTTGCGCAGCACGCCGTGGCAGCCGGCGCAGCGCTCGAAGTAGATCTGCTTGGCCCGCTCGAACTCGGGCCGCGACATGGTCGGCGCGCCCGGCGAAACCACCATCTCAATCGCCTGCGCCGCCTCGCCGACCGCGGACGGCGCACCCTGGTACTTGAGCTCCGCGACCGAGGTCGCCGGGTGCTCGGTCGGCGACTGCGCGGTCTGCTTCGGCTTCGGGCCCGCACGCACGGCCGCGACCTCCGCCGGCGACACGACGCCATAGGCGTTGCCCCAGGAATTCATCGCGTAGGTGAGTGCATTCGCGACGTCGGCGTCGGACAGCTGCGACATCGGCGGCATCACCGAGTTGTAGGTGACGCCGTTGACCACCACGGGGCCGGTGAGCCCCTGCAGCACGTTCTTGATCGCGCGGTGCTTGTCGGCCTTCAGGTAGTCGGAGCCGGCAAGGGGCGGGAAGGCGCCGGGCAGGCCCTTCCCGTTCGCCTGGTGGCAGGCCATGCAGGCGGACTGAAAGGCCTTCTCGCCGGCCTGCATCTGCGCGGGCGCGGGCTTGCCGCCCGCCGCCGCTTCCGCCTTGTGGACGGCCACCGGGTCGGCGGCCCGCGCCAGGGTGCCGGCGCCCGCACCCGCGATCGCCACGAGCGCGACGCCCAACGCCCACGTCCGGCCGGAAACCCTGGTGCCTGCTTGCATGATCGCTCTCCTGTCCTGTGCCACGGCCGGCAGCGGCGCCGGCGCTCGCCATCATTGTGGGCCGGCCCTTCCGGGGCGGCCTTGACGTGGATCAAGAGCGGATTCCGGCCGGAATCAGGCCGGGAAGAACTCGATCGGCTTGGTCGTGGTCATCGCCTCGACGTCCTTGTCCGCGAAGCGGAACATGCGGATGCGCGCCACCAGCTTGCGCTCGAGCTCGGCGTCCTTGAGCTCGCTCGAGACGATCCTGCACGCGGTCACCTCGCCCCAGGGCGCGATCGTGAGCTCGAACACGACCTTGCCGAGCAGCGCCGGGTTGTCGCGCAGCGCGCGGTTGTAGAGCGCGTAGATCGCCGCCTTGTTCCTGTCAAAGACGAGCTCGATCTCCTCCTGGCTGCGCGAGGCCTTCTTGCCGCCTCCCGAGCGACTCACGTTGTCGCCCGCCCCTCCGGCGAGTGCGTTGCCGGAGCCCGACCCGCCGAACGGCACCTGCATGCGCGTCGTGCCATGACCGTCGAGCGTGCCGGTGCCCGAGCCGAAGCCGCGGCTGACGCCTGCGGTGTTGATGCCGCCCGTGAGCGTGCCGGTGCGCGCCGTGATCAGCGAACGTTCGGCGCGAGGCGTGTCGCCCTCGCCCTTGGCGCTCGCGAGCGGCCTGAGGTCTTCCTTCTTCACGTCGAACCGGTCGCGCAGGTCGGCAAGCTGGTCCACGAATGGCAGCAGGCCCGCCTGCGACGCCTTCTTGCGGGCATTCTGCGTGCGCGCCAGGTCGGACTCGGGTTTCGGGACCGGCTTGGTGTCGGGCTTCGGGCGCGTCTCGGCCCGTTCCGGCTGCGGCGGCGGCGGGGGCGGCGGGGGCGGCGTCGCCCGCTCGAGCACCAGCTGCGCGATGCGCGGGGGCACCGGTGGCGGCACGTCGAATGGCCGCTCCGGCACGGGCAGCCAGGGCATCGCGATCGAGAACAGCAGCACGACCGCGAGCGCCGTCCGCCACATCTTGCGGAAGCGGTCGCGCTCCTCCGGGTCCACGTCCCAGGGGAGTTCGTAGGTGCGGTAGAAGAAGGTGATCAGCGCCGGCATTCGGGGCTCCGCATCAGCCTTCCACCACGCCCGAGACATGCATCGCGTCTTCCCGCTGGACCACGGCGAGCGACAGCTTGCCGAAGTCGGCCTCCGTGCAGGTGGCCATGACCTTCTTGAGGACGCGGTAGGGCACTCCCTTGTCGCCGAGGATCGTGATCTCGCGTGCGCTCGGGTCGGTCGCGGCGGCCTGCATCAGCCGCCGGTCCTCCTGCGCCGCGAGCGCCCGCTTGAGTGGCGCGATGATGACGCCGTCGGCGCGGTCCACGTCCGCCACGCTGACGACGGGATTGTCCTGCACGAAGACGGTGTCGCTCGTGACCAGCACGACAACGGTCTCCCGCGGCTTGTCCTGGGCCACCGACTCGGGCAGCGACAGGGATTTCGGCGGCTCCATGGTCTGGATCTCGGCAGAGTTCACGAGCAGGAAGAAAACGAGGATCGTGAAGATGTCCATCAACGACACCAGCGACAGCGCCGCCGGCTTCTTGCGCGCGTGGTGCCGCGCCATGCGCTTGGCACGTGCCGAGTGGCTCATGCGCCCCCCTTCCCGAGCATCGGCGCGTCGCCGATCGAGATCTCGGGGAACAGCTCGACCTGGTACGTGCGCGGCCCGTCCGTGACGGTGCGCACCCGGGCCAGGTCCATGACCTGTACGACGGTGTCGTAGGGGATGTCGGGCTCGACCAGGATCGTCGCCGCCGTCAGGGTCGGGAAGCGTGGCTTGATTTCTTCGACCAGGAACGTCGCGAGGCCCTCGTAGTCGCGCTTCCCTTCCTTGTCCGGGAACGCGCGCAGCAGCCCGGTGCCGCGGTCGGCGACCTCGATCGTGGACTGCCGCAGGACGATCTCCAGGTTGATCGCCTGCGGCGTCTCCGGCAGCGACTGGCTCGAGCTCGGCAGGTTGAGCTCGAGGATGGTCATCCGCGAGAACACGGCCGTGATCAGCAGGAACGGCACCAGCACCACCATCAGGTTCATGAAGGCCGTGATGGAGAGCTCCGCCGCCTCGTGGCGGCGATGCCGGCGGGCGGCTCTGGTCGTGAGGCTCACGCCGTCTCCGGCCGCCGCTCGACGACCGTGTTCAGGAACTTGACCGAGGCCATCTCGAGGCTGTCCACGATCGACGTGGTTTTCGACTGCAGCACCGAGTGCACGAGCAGCAGCGGGATCGCGACGATCAGGCCGAACGCGGTCGTGTTCATCGCCACCGAGATGGACGCCGACAGCAGGTCCGCGCGCTCGGCGGGGCTCGCATTCGACACCGCCTGGAACGCCTGGATCAGCCCGATGATGGTGCCGAGCAGGCCGAGGAGCGTCGCGATGTTCGCGAAGCTCGCGAGGTAGTGGGTGCGCTTCTCGAGCTTCGGCACCACTTCCATCATGCTCTCCTCCATCGCCTTCTCGACGTCGTCGCGGCGCTTGGCCGTCTGCACGCGCGCGAGGCCGTAGCTCAGGATCTGCGCGATCGCGGAGCCCGAGCTCGAGGTCGCCGAGATCGCGCGCTTGAAGTCGCCCGTCTTCAGGAACGGCGCGACCTCGTCCCAGATGCGGCGGTTGGCGCCCTCGGTGCGCCACAGGTAGAGCCAGCGCTCGAGCGCGACCGCGGCCCCGAGAGCCGCGATGAGGGCGATCGGGTACATGAAGATCCCGCCCTCCTGGAAGAATTTGACGATCGTCGTGTACGTGTCCATGGGGTGACTCCTGGTGTCTCCCTGGTGGTGGCCAAAGATGCTATGGCTGCGCCGTTTCCGGCGTGACCGGATTCTCGCCCTGAGGGGTCTCCCCCTGGATCCCCTCGCTCAGGGTCTCGAAATAGCCGATTTCGCGGCGGAAGACGTCGCGGTCCACCGGCGCGAGGATCTCGTCGATCAGGGACCGCGCGGGCTTGCCCGACAGGTCCCCGAGGTCCGCCTTCTTCCACGGGACGACGTACATCACCTTCGGCAGCTCCTGGTTGCCGGTGATGGAGGTCGTGCCGAGCTCGAGGCGGTCCATGGTCTTGAAGCGCGCATCGCGCGGCGCCCCGGCGGGCGCCGGGCCGGGCGCCTCCGCGCCGACCGGGGCCGCGTCCGCCGGCTTCTGTTCCTGCGCCGTCGCGGGTGCGGGAAGCGCGAGCAGCAGCATCGCTAGCATCGGTCTCATGGCGTCACCTCCGCGCTCTGCTCCTCGTGGTCCGCGCGCCGCTTCACTTCCGTGATCCAGGCCGCGACCTGCACATCGGGCCCCCCGGCCAGGGCCTGGTAGCGCTCGAAGTCGGTGAGCGCCGCCCGCGGCAGGCCGAGGTAGAGGTCGAACAGCACGCCGCGGTTCAGCACCGGCAGCGGATCGTCGGGATCCAGCATCTGGGCGCCGTCGTACGCCTCGAGCGCCTCCGCCATGCGCCCCTGCTGGCGCCGCGCCACGCCGATGGCGGTCCACGCCGCGGGCGCAGGCGGCGCCTGCGCCAGCAGTCCCTCCGCCTCCGCGTAGCGCCCGGCGGCGAGCGCGGCCAGCCCGGCCGCGATCTCCGGGTGCGCCGCGGCATCCGGGAGGCGTTCGGCCTTCAGGTAGCGCGCCGGCTTCAGCCCGGCGAGCGCCGCGAAGCTCGCCCGCACGCCGTCGTCGTAGATGCCGTCCTGCACGCGCGCCGCGTTCGCCTCGTGCAATTCGATGGCTTTCTCCTCGAATGGGTACGCCTGCTCCTCGAGCAGCAGGGCGTACTGTTCCTTCTCCTCCCCGCTGAGGCTCCTTGGACGCTCGGAGGCGAGCAGATCAGCCGCGAGCCGGCGGTACATCTCGGCGGTTGCGAAAGTCGCGCGCGTCGCGACGTCCGCGACGCCATAGTCGGCCGCGTTGCGGTAGGCGCCGAGCGCGGCTTCCATGGCGTCGCGCTTGGCCTTGAGCGACTTCGGCAGCGGCGCCGTCAGCGGCACCGACTCGAAGGCGATGCGCAGCGGCTCCGCCAGCTCGAGCGAGGCCCGCGCCGCATGCAGGCGGCTGGAATCGGTCCGCTCCGCGCCCGCGGTGCGGTCGGCGTCGATGATCGCGGCCAGCCATCGTGCCCGTCCCTGGCCATCTCCCATGTCGCGGGAGAGGTCCGCGAGCTTCTGCCGCGCCGCGATGGCTTCGTCCAGCGGGCGCGGATGGCGCTCGACGAACCGGGCCCAGATCCGGACCGTCGCGGCCCGGTCGCCGGTCCGTTCGTAGAGTTCGGCGGCCTGCAGCAGCGCCGTCCGGCGGAATGCGGCGTCCTCGGCGGCGTCCTCGGCGACACGCTCGAATTCGACGGCCGCCTCGTGGTGCCGGCCGGCCTCCGAGTAGGCGACCGCCAGATTCCGCGGGACGGTGCGGGTGAGTTCGTGATCGGGGAAATCGCGCCGGAACGCTTCCAGGATCGGGATCGCGCCATTCCAGTCACGTTCGCGCAGGAGCAGCGTCGCGGCGTCGAATTGCGCGTTCGAGACCAGCCTGGTGCCGGGCGCCGCGGACGCGACGCGCAGGAAGTCGGCCACCGCCCCCGCGGTGTCACCCGCCTGCTGGCGCGCCTCGCCCTGCCTGTAGATCGAGGCGCCGAGCCGCTCGGTGACCGCGCCGCGCGCCGGCGCGCCCGCGTCGAGGCGCGCGAGCACCTCGGTGTAGGCGCCTTCGGCTTCGTCGAAGCGCCCGAGCTCGAAGCTCGAGTCCGCGATCACGCTCCAGGCCGTGCGCTCGTCGTCGCGCCCCATGGGCGGCATGTGGGTCACGACCTGGCGCGCGGCGTCCGCGGCGGGGGCGTACTCCGCGAGTGCGAAGAGCTGCTTCGCGCTGCGCAGCCACATCGGCCCCGCCTGCGGATGCTCCGGCCAGGCCATCGCGAAGCGGATGGCGCTGTCGATGCTCTGGCGGTGCCAGGCGGCGCGTTCTGCGCCCGTGAGCGTCGCTTCGTGCCGCTCGCGCGAGACGAGCGCGGCGTAGCCCGCAGCGGAGCTGCGCGGCCCCGGCGGCTGGACGTAGGCCGTGCGCTCGTACTCGAGCGCCGCCTCGCCGAACTGCCCGCTCTCGAACAGCACGTCGGCGAGCAGGTAGTTGGTCTCGGCGGCGTCCGGCTCGTCCGGGAAGGACTCGAGCAGGTCGCGGTACCAGCGCGCGGCCTGCTGGTAATCGGAGGGCTTCTTGCTCGCCTGCGCGAGGGCGTGCTGGTGCTGCGCGACGTCGCGCAGGTGCGCCTTCAGCTGCCTGACGACTTCGGGCGCGTCCTCGCGCTTGCGCGTTGCCCAGAACGGGCCGCCGAAGCGGTACAACTCGACGTACTCGCGCTTGCCCTGCATCGCGAGCTCGGCGAAGCCGCCCTTGCGGTAGGCCTCGATGGCGAGCGACTGCAGTTCCGGCGACCGCAGGTGGTCCGGGCGCCGCGCGGCGAATGCGCGATAGGTGTCGGCCGCGTCCGTGTAGCGCTCCTTCTCGACCAGCAGGTTGCCGAGCGAGGCATGCAGCCGCCACGAGTAGACCGGCCAGCCGTGGCGCTCGAGGGCGCCCGCGAGCGCGCCTGCCGGGTCGCCGGCCGCGAACTGGATGTCGAGCGCGCGCTCGGTGTCGGTGATGAGTTCGCGGTCCGCCCGCGGCAGCGACGCGACATCGGCGACCTCGACGCCGGGTGCGCTCTGCAGCTTGCGGTCGAGGACGCCGAGCAGCGACTTCGCGCTCTCCTCCACGCTCGACTGCTTGAACAGCGCCCAGCCATGCTTGTAGAGCGACTGCAGGTGGAACGGCGACTCCGGCTGCATCCCGATCACCGCCGCATAGGCGCGCTCGGACTCGGCCCAGCGCTGCGCGCTGAACAGGATCTCGCCGCGGCGGAATTGCGCCTCGTCGACATGGCGGCTCTGCAGGAAGCGCGCGACGAGCTGGTCGAGGTAGGACAGCGCCTTGACCGGGTCGCCCTCGGCCTCCCAGGCACGGCCGAGCTGGTAGAGGACCGAGTCGATGCGCGGATGGTCCGGCTCCATCGCCAGCAGCTCCTCGTAGAGCGCGATGGCGGCACGCGTCTCGAGCGCGCCGGCGGAAGGCGTCGAGCCGTCCCCGCGGGCGGCATCCGCGGCCTCGAGTTCCAGGTCCGCGAGGCGGCGCAGCGCCTCCGCGCGCAACTGCGGGTCACCGGCCTTGAGGTCCAGGAAATGGCGGTAGGCCGCGCGCACCCGCGATTCAGGCACCGGGGTCGCCGGCCCGGTCTGCACCGGCGCCTCGCGCCTGCGCAGGTCGCCGACCGTCTGCGCCTGCGCGCAGGCCGCCGCCAGCAGGAGCGCCGCGCCCGCGGCAAGGCGGCTCACGGGCCCTGCCCCTGCGCGCTCGCGCGGTCATAGATGGTGGCGATCGCGTAGCGGGCCTGGACCGAGTACTCGTCCAGGCGGCGCCGCTGCGCCTCCAGCTCGCCGACCGCGATGGCGGCGAGATAGCGTTCCTGCGCGGCCTTGGCGGCCTCGACGCGCGTGGCGAGCGACGCCACCCGCGGCGCGACCGCGGCGACGCGCCGCCCGAGTTCCGCATTGCGCTCCGGCGCTCCCTGGCGCGCGCGCGAGGACGCGGCCTGGCGCGTGCGCGCGTCATAGACGGCGGCGTCTAGCTCGCGCATCGAGCGGCCGGCCTGCCACGTGCGGACCTTCCAGGCCTGGTCGAGGCGCCACATCACGACCCCGCGCGCGAGCCGGGCCTTCTCGCGCGCATCGTCGAGGGCGGCATCGCCCGCGCGGGAGGAGAGCTCGGCATCCACGCCATCCAGCAGGTCGAGCCAGCCACGTTCCTCCCCGGTCGCGAACGCGGTGACGTCGCGCTCGGCGAGCGCGGCCTCGTAGCGGGCCCGGAGCGCGTCGCGCTGCGAGTTGATCGCGCCGATGTCCACCGTCGCGAGGCGCGACTCCGCGGACGGCAGCCGCGTCGCGAGCGCACGCTGGCGCGTTTCCACCATGTCGCCGAAAGCGCCGAGATCGTCGGACCAGCGCGAGAGATTCGCCGCCATGGCCTCGAGCGAGCGGTAGCTCTTGAGCCCCTCCTGGAACTCGTGCCCTGCCATCAGGTGGTACAGGTAGCGCGACTCCGGCGAGTCCGGCACGTCCGCCAGCTGCGCGAACCAGCCCTGGCGCCCGTCATCCCGCGTCGCGAGCGCCGCCTGCAGCAGCCGGCCTGCGCGGATGGCGGCAATGGACTCGTCGATGCGCAGGCGCTCGGCGTCGTAGGAGGCGATCGCCTGCTCGTAGTATTCGACGGCCTGCCCGATCGCCCCGAGCTCGGCATAGGCGTAGGGCACGGCGAGATAGGACTCCTGCACGGCCCCGTCCTGCACCGCGCGCCCGTGCAGCTCGAGCCAGGGCACGAGCGCAGTGCGGTAGCCGCCCTCGGCCGCATCGGCCCAGCCGGCGCCCAGCAGCGCCTTGTTCGCCTGCGAGCCGGCGAGCTGCACGCGGTCGAGCGCGACGCGCGCCGCGGCAGGGCGGCCCGCCTGCAGCTGTGCGTACCCGATCGCCACGTTTGCCTTGTCGCGGAGCTGGATCAGTTCGGCATTCTCGGTCACCAGCGTGCCGACGGCTTCCAGCAGCTGCAGGCCGCGCTCCTCGCGGCCGGCGCGCACCAGCGCCACGCCCAGGTTGAACTGCGCGTAGGCGGTCCACTCCGGCGCGCCGCTCCAGCCGTCGAGCTCCGCGACAGCCTCGTCGAAGCGGCCGTGGTACATGAGACCCTGCGCGAGAAGCAGACGCCGCTCCGGGTCGAGCGCGGCGGGCAGCCCCGCCGTGGCCGAGCGCAGCGCGCGCCCGGATTCCTCGAACTGGCCCGCCGCGTAGAGCACCTTGCCGAGGTAGAACCAGGCCTGCGCGCGCACCGGCGGCGGAGTCGCCGGATCCGCCAGCAGGCGTTCGAAGATCTCCCGGGCCTCGCGGTGCTGGCCGAGCGAGAGCCACAGGCCGCCGCGCAGGAGTTCGGCATCGCGCGCATGCGCGGCGAGCCGTCCCTGGTCGCGGTAGCCGGCGAGCCGCACCAGCGCGTCGAAGTACTCCTGCTGGTAGAAGTGGAACAGCACGTCGCCGTAGTGCAGGTCCTGCACCTTGACCGCCGGCAGGCCGCCCGCGGCCGCGCCGTCGCCTGGCGCGGCGGCGGCCAGCAGCACGGTCATCAGGACGGCAGCCGGCATCGCGCCCTTACTCCCAGACGCGGACCACGAACTCGGGCTGCAGCTTGCGCCGCTTGTCGCTGATCTTGAGCTCCACGTACTGGGCGCCCACGCCCTTGTCGATGGTGAGCGTCGCGCCGCGCTTGTAGTCGCGCTCGTGCGTGCCCTGCCCCGTGAAGAAAGCGACGAGCTCGTGCTCGCCGGCCTTCAGGTTGCCGAGCCAGACGCGGTGCACGCCGCCGCGCTTGAGCGCCTCGAGTTCGCGCGCGGTGTAGAGGTAGTTCGCGACCTCCTTGTCGTCCACCTTGATCTGCACGGAGTCGAGCTGGAAGAAGGTGCCGGTGTCCATCGAGACGAAGACGGCCACCTGCGTGCTGGCCGGGAACAGCAGGTCCTCCTCGAGCATGAACAGGTCGCGGTTGAGGTCCACCACCTGGCGCCGCAGCTCCTGCACCTCGGTGTCGAGCGCCGAGCGTTCCGCGGCGGCGGGCGTCGGCTCCTCCGCGAGCGCGGGCGCGAGCGACGCGAACACCAGGGCCTTCACCAGCAACGCCTGCATCGTCATTCTCATGGAGTGCATCCCATTCATTCGTCGATCAGGTCGCGCAGGCTGACCAATAGCCCGCGCTCTTCGCGCTCGTCCAGCGCATCGTGTCGCGCGCGGACGACGCCATGACGGTCCACCAGCACCACCAGCGGCAGTTCGTTGACGTCGTAGGCGCTGCTCACGTCCTTCGACGCGTCGAGCAGGACCGGGTAGCCGATGCCGACGGCCTCGGCGATCGAGCGTGCCTGCGCGGGATCCTTGTCGAGGTTGACGCCGAGCACGACGAAGCCGGCGTTGGCGTAGGTCCGCCGCAGCCGCTCGAAGCGCTCGAGCTCGCGCCGGCACTCGCCACACCAGCTCGCCCAGAACACGATCGCGACGACTTCGCCGCGGTGCTCGGACAGGCGGTGGTTGGCGCCGGCCGCGGAGCGCAGCGCGAAGTCAGGCGCGGTGGGCCCCTCCGCGGCGATGGCGGCGGGCAGCGGCAGCGCGAGCGCCAGGGTCAAGGCGACGCACGCTGCCGGACGGCGGCGATGGATGCGGACGTCCATAGGGACCCATGTAACATAACGCCGGCCCGGCCGGCTTGGTATATGTTTATTCAGCCCGGGCCGGCGGTCTCGTCGCACGTCACGAAATGGTGCCGTTGACGATCGGATTGAACGCGATGAGGCTGTCCTGAAGTGATGCCGATCCCAGCCCGTGTCCCGGGAAGCGCCCGCCGAACAGGCCCTGTTCGCCGTGCAGCGCCATGTAATTGAGGAGCACGGTCTCGACCAGCAGGTTGACATTGTTGGCCGCCGGGGTCCCCGCGGTCTCGACCGAGGCGTCGCGGCGGAACCAGCCGATCTGCTGGTGCTGCTCCGGCGGCCGGCTGTCGCCGGTGTAGAACTGCGCCCGGCCCGCCGGGTTGTAGACCAGGAAGAATGACGCCGCCGTCTGCTGGTTGTCGCTGGTCCACATGAACTTGCCGCGGCCGTCCACGGTGTTGTCCACCACGCCGTCCGCCGACAGCGAACCATCGCTGAAGACGTACAGCATGAGCGGCACGCCGCGCCGGGCGGCGTACTCGAGGCAGGCGCCCATGCAGCGCCCGGCGCGCAGGTCGCGGATCTCGCCGGTCGCCCGGCCCTGGCCGTGGTAGTCGTAGCCACCCATCGTGATCGTGCCGGCGCCCGCATAGCCGTTGATGACGAGCTTCATGATGGCGGCCGTCTTGCGGAACTCTGCGTCGCCCTGGAATTCCTGCAGGCTGAAGATGCCGGCCGGGCCGACGATGTCCGGGTCGAGCTCCGGGTTGAGCGCCGACGGGTCGCCGTAGCGGTCGGCGAGGTCCGCGGCTTTCACGTAGTTGCAGCGGACCATGTCCTTGATGATCGCGTCACGCGTGACGCCCGTGTCCACGCGCGCGAGCTTGCGGTCCGACAGGCGCTGGATGGATTCCATGACGCGCACCGCGTCGTCCTGGTCGAGCAGGCCGACCAGGCGGCCGGTGTCCACGAGGCCCGTCACGTCGCTGGTACGGTCCACCTTGGTGGGGCGCACCGACGGGTCGATGAGGGCCGCCGGCGCCATCGAGTTGCCGCCGGACTCCGAGCTCTGCGACCCGATCAGCGTCAGGAGCTCGCCGTCGGCGCCCGCCCGGTAGATGCCGTACATCGGGTTGTGCGGGTTGTTGCCGGTGTCGTTCTCCGAGCGGGCGGGGATCACGGCGCCATTGGTGTTGGCGGCCGTGGTCGGGCTCACGCGCTCGAGGATGCCGCGCGCGAACGCGCTGTCCAGGTGGAAGCGGAGCCCGAGCCGGCTCTCGATGAAGTCGTTGGTCGGGCTGCCCGGATTCGGCGCGTTCGGCACCATGTCGCCCGGCAGGCCGAGCCGGCCGTAGCCCGCGACCGACAGGAAATCGAGCTGGCCACCCTGCCCGCCCACGAGCACATTGGAGCCGACCATGTTGGCGCCGCCGGCGAGGTCGATGCAGATGAACGGGATCTTGCCGGCGCCCTGCACCGCGATGCCGCAGCTCTGCTTGAGCGCCTCGAGGT
>Ga0114938_1000232_pt1 | contig 45290 bp, 44 predicted proteins | sample AshMeaBigSpring_FD_88675 | JGI IMG/M metagenome (GOLD analysis project Ga0114938, IMG submission 88675) | Groundwater microbial communities from Big Spring, Nevada to study Microbial Dark Matter (Phase II) - Ash Meadows Big Spring | ecosystem: Environmental > Aquatic > Deep subsurface >... | reverse complement strand
CGGGAGCCCGAGATCGACACCGAGGCCCTGCGGCAGTGGAAGAACCGGATTGTTGGCAAGCTGACGGCGGGACTCGCGATCCTCGCCAAGCAGCGCAAGGTGGAGGTGCTCCGGGGCTTCGCACGTTTCGACGGGCCAAAGCGGGCCAAGGTCCGCACGCCGGAGGGCGCAACCCGGATGGTCGCGTTCGAGCAGTGCATCATCGCGGCGGGCTCGGAGCCCGCGCGCCTGCCGATGCTGCCGGACGACCCGCGCGTGATCGACTCCACGGGCGCGCTCGATCTCAAGGACGTGCCGAAACGCCTGCTGGTCGTCGGCGGCGGCATCATCGGCCTCGAGATGGCCTGCGTATACGACGCGCTCGGCTCGGAAGTCAGCGTCGTCGAGCTGACCGACGGCCTCATGCCGGGCTGCGACCGCGACCTGGTGCGCCCGCTCGAAAAGCGGCTGCGCGGCCGCTACGCGGCGATCCTCACTGGCACCAAGCTGACCGGCGCCGAGGCGCTCTCCGAGGGGCTGCGAGTCTCGTTCGAGGGCCGCGAGCCGCTGGCGACGCAGCTGTACGACCGCGTGCTGTGCGCGGTCGGGCGCGTGCCGAATGGCAAGCTGATCCGGGCCGAGGCCGCGGGCGTCGCGGTCAACGAGCGTGGCTACATCCCGGTGGACCGGCAGCAGCGGACGAACGTGCCGCACATCTTCGCGATCGGCGACATCGTGGGCCAGCCGATGCTCGCGCACAAGGCGACACACGAAGGCAAGGTCGCGGCGGAAGTGGCTGCCGGCGGGAAGAGCGCCTTCGATGCGCGCGTCATCCCGTCGGTCGCCTACACCGACCCCGAGATCGCCTGGGTGGGAATCACGGAGGCCGAGGCGCAGGCGAGCGGGCGCAAGCTCGGCAAGGGGCTGTTCCCGTGGATGGCGAGCGGCCGCTCGCTCGCGCTAGGCCGCGACGAGGGATTCACCAAGCTGCTGTTCGACGAGGAGACGCATCGCGTGGTCGGTGCCGGCATCGTCGGCAGCCAAGCAGGCGACCTCATCTCGGAAGTCGCGCTCGCGATCGAGATGGGTGCCGAGGCGGCCGACATCGGCCTCACCGTCCACCCGCACCCGACGCTCTCCGAGACCGTCGCCTTCGCGGCCGAGGCCTACGAAGGCACGCTCACCGACCTCTACATGCCGAAGAAATAAATAGGGGACGCACCCCTATTTTGGCACCGCCAAAATAGGGATGCGTCCCCTATTTCTATTTAAGTCGGCGGCGGATGAGCTCGTCGAGGCTGATGCGACCGGCACCCGTGAAGAGCAGCGGCAGCAGCATGGCGATGAACAGCAATGGCAGCTTGAAGTTGCCGAAGCCGCGATCCGTGATCGCATAGCCCTTCCACAGTTCGGACAGCGACGACCACTCCGCGGGCCAGTGCACGGCCGCGATCGCAACGATGGTCAGGATGAGCAGCGACGCGGCAAAGAAGCGGGTCGCGAGTCCGAGCCAGAGGCACAGGCCGCCGATCAACTCGATCCAGGTCGCCAGGAACCAGCTCGCGTCCGGCGGCAGCACGCTGAACGGGAACGGGAACTTGTCGGCTATGTCGGCGAACCAGTTCTCCCCGCGCAGTTTCTCGAGCCCGGATTCCAGGAACTCCCAGCCCAACAGCCCGCGCAGCGCGAGCTGCGGCAGCCAGGTGCCGATGCGGTCAAGTCCGCGGTGCGCGGCTTCGACGAGCCCGATCAATGCCTGCATGGGGGATTCGCTCCGTTCATGGGGTGACCGTCAGCACGCCTCGTGCCAGCAGGTCGCGCACCGAGTCCCGCGCCGCGCCGAGGCTGTCGCCGGCTAGCGCCACGCCCGCCTGCGCGAACGCCGACTCCGCCGCGAGCCCGGGGGATCGTTCGAGCGCATCGAGCAGGCGCGCCGTCTCCGGGCCGATCTCCAGGAACTGCACGCGGTCGGCGTGATCCCGATAGACGACCAGGAAGGTCGGCGCGGGCGGCGGCGCATCCGGGTGGTACTGAGGCCCCAGGCGATGCACCGGCCAGCGATAGGCGAGCGGCCAGGCGAGCGGCGACACCGCGAGCGGCGCCGCAAGCGGGTCCGGGGCCGGCGCAGTCGCGGCGGGCGCCTCCTCCTCGCTGATCGCGAGCGCGAGCTCCACCCACTCGTAATGGGCCAGCTCGGCCAGGTACGGCGGCTCGCCGGGGCCCGCGCTGTCGCGGGCCTGCAGCCACTCGAGGAACTCGCGCGGCAGCTCCAGGAAATACGGCGTGTGAGCGTGGTGGCGCGCGTAGAACTCGCGCACCAGCGTCCGCCACTGCGCGTCGCCCAGGATCCGTCGCACGACCGGGAACGCGCCGCCCAGCAGGTCCACCAGGTTGTTGATGAAGAGTTCCCGGTAGACGGCCATGCGCCGCGGCTCGACCCCCTCGGGCGCGGGTGCGTGCTCCGGGTCGCGCAGGTGCGCGGCAAACGCCTTCTGCTGCGCAACGAGGTCCATGTTCAGGCGCCCGCCACGGTGCGCAATGCCGGCGCCCGCTGTCGCGCGCGCACGGCCGCGACCTCGGCGACGAGCTCCGGCAGCGGCGGGAAGTTGAAGTCGCGCTCGAGCAGCGTCGGCACGGGCCCGAACAGGTGGTAGGCCTCGTCGAGCAGCGACCACACGTCGCCGCAGACGGCGGCGCCGTGCGTATCCACGCGCAGGTCCGGAGCCTCGACGTAGTGGCCGGCGACGTGGAAATACCAGACGCGCGAGCGCGGCAGCGCCGCGAGGAACTCGCGCGGGTCGTAGGCGTGGTTGATGGAGTTCACGAACACGTTGTTGACGTCGAGCAGCAGCCCGCAGTCCGCCTCCTCGAGCACCGCATTGACGAACTCGATCTCGCTCATGCGGGCACCGGGCGCCGCGTAGTAGGAGACGTTCTCCACCGCGATCGGCCGGCCGAGCGCGTCCTGGGCCTGCCGGATCCGCCCGGCTACCCGGCGCACGGCCTCCGCGGTGAAGGGAATCGGCATCAGGTCGTAGAGGTGGCCGTCGTCCGAGCAGTAGCTCAGGTGCTCGGTGTAGGCGCGGATGCCGTGCGCATCGAGGAAGGCGCGGATCTCGCCGAGAAGCCCGAAGTCGAGTGGGGCCGGTCCCCCCAGCGAAAGCGACAGTCCGTGCGCCACGAACGGGTGGCGCTCGGTGAAGAACCGCAGGTCCTTCGCGAGCGCGCCGCCCGCGTGGATCCAGTTCTCCGGGGCCAGCTCGAAGAAGTCGATGCCGGCGGCGCCCGCGGCACGAAGCTCGGGTACGAGCGCGCGGCGGAAGCCGAGTCCGGCTCCGGTGACGGGGTACTGGCTGGCGCTGGGTGGGGGCGGGTGCATGGCGTACTGCAGAAGGACCGGGCCGGTGCCCCCGATATTACCCGTCCGCGGGCGTCTTGCCGCGATAGCGGCAGAGGTCGGCGACGGGGCAGCGCGGGCACAGCGGCCGGCGCGCCTTGCACACGTAGCGGCCATGCAGGATCAGCCAGTGGTGGGCATCCGCACGGAACTCCGCGGGCACGGCCTCGAGCAGGCGCTCCTCCACGCGGCGCACATTCGTGCCCGGCGCGAGGCCGGTCCGGTTCGCGACGCGGAAGATGTGCGTGTCCACCGCGATGGTCGGCTCGCCAAAGGCCGTGTTCAGCACGACGTTCGCGGTCTTGCGCCCCACGCCCGGCAATGCCTCGAGTGCCGCGCGGGAGCCCGGCACGCGCCCGCCGTGGCGCTCGACCAGGATGCGGGACGCCGCCATGACGTGCCTTGCCTTCGTGCGCCACAGCCCGATCGTGCGGATGTAGCCGGCGAGTTGGTCCTCGCCGAGCGCCAGCATCGCCCGCGGAGTCGGCGCCGCGCGGAACAGCGGCCCCGTGGCGGCATTGACGCTGCGATCAGTCGCCTGCGCCGAGAGGATGACCGAGACCAGCAACTGGTAGCGCGTGCGGTAGTGGAGCTCGGTGCGCGGCCGCGGGTTGGCGGCGCGCAGCCGTTCGAATAACTCGCGCCGTGCGGCCGGCCCGAGCGTCCGCTCAGCGGGCCGGCGCGCCGTCATCGGAGAGGCTCGCGCGCAGCCGCTGCTGCCGGGCTGCCTGCTCGCACCCGAGCCGCGCCTGGCGCGCCTCGTACAGCCGCCGGAAATGCGGCGCCCGTGCGTCAATGGCTGCTCCCGGCAGCGGGACGGCGGCGAGCCCGGGCGCGGGCACCATGTGGATGCAGTCCACGGGGCAGGCGGGCAGGCACAATTCGCAGCCCGAACAGTCGGCGGCGATCACCGCGTGCATGCGCTGCCGGGCCCCGACGATCGCGTCGGTCGGGCAGGCGTCGAGACAGCGTGCGCAGCCGATGCAGGCGGGTTCGTCGACCCAGGCCACGGCCGGCGCCCCCTCATCGCCGCAGGCGGGATCCAGCGGCAACGGCGGCCGCGCCAGCAGCGCGGCCAGACGGCCGATGACGTGGGCTCCACCGGGCGGGCAACGGTTGAGTTCCGCCTCGCCGCGCGCGAGCGCGGCGGCATAGGGCCGGCAGCCGTCGTAGCCGCAGCGGCGGCACTGCGTCTGCGGCAGCAGCGCGTCGATGCGATCCGCGAGCGCATCCGCGGACTCCATGCAGGCTCAGCTCACCTTCATGCCCGCGGACGCGCCCGCATCCGGCGCGACGAGGAACAGGCCGTCGCCGCCGGAAGCGGCCAGCACCATTCCCTCGGACGTGCCGAAGCGCATCTTGCGCGGCTTCAGGTTGGCGACGACCACGACGTGGCGCCCCACCAGGGCGTCCGGCTCGTAGGCGGCGCGGATGCCCGCGAAGACGGTGCGGCGTTCCCCGCCGAGGTCCACGGTGAGCCGCAGCAAGCGGTCGGCGCCTTCGACGAGCGCGGCCGCCTCGATGCGCGCGACCCTGAGGTCCACGCGCGCGAACTCCTCCGCGCTGATCTCGGCGGGCCGCGCGGGCGCGGGCGCACTGGGTTCTTCCGTCATCGGGGTCTCCAGCAGCTTGCCGACGGTCACCGCGTCCACGCGGATCGCGAGCGGCTCGTATTCTCCGATTTGCGTGCCGACGAGCGGCTGCGCGACGTCGCTCCAGCGCGCGACGGGCGCGCGCAGGAAGGCCTCGGCGCGCTCCGCCGTCGCGGGCAGCACCGGCTTCAGCCAGGTCATCAGCACGCGGAACAGGTTGAGCCCCTGCGTGCAGACCGCCTGCACCTCCCCCGCGCGCGCCGGGTCCTTCGCGGCGAGCCAGGGTTTCTGGCGGTCGATGTAGAGGTTGGCGCGGTCCGCGAGCTCCATGATCTCGCGCACCGCCGCGGCATACTCGAGCGATTCCCAGGCCTCGCCGATGCCGATGCCGGCGTCCACGAACTCGCGGTACAGACCCGGGTCGGGCAGCGCGGCGGCGAGGCGCCCGCCGTGGCCGCGATGGATGAAGCTCGCGCAGCGGCTCGCGATGTTGACGAGCTTGCCGACGAGCTCGGCGTTGATGCGGGTCGCGAACTCGTCGAGATTCAGGTCCACGTCCACGAGGCCGGGGCCCAGCTTGGCGGCCAGGAAGTAGCGGAAGTACTCGGGCGGCAACGCCGCGAGGTAGCGCTGCGCGGTCACGAAGGTGCCGCGCGACTTCGACATCTTCTCGCCGTTGACGGTCAGGAAGCCGTGGGCGTGCACGGCGGTCGGCTTGCGGAACCCCGCGCCCTCCAGCGTCGCCGGCCAGAACAGCGAGTGGAAGTAGAGGATGTCCTTGCCGATGAAGTGGTGCAGCTCCGCGGCGCTGGCGGGCGCCCAGTAGTCGTCGAAGGACAGGCCGCGGCGCCCGCAGAGGTTCTCGAAGCTCGCCATGTAGCCGACCGGTGCGTCGAGCCAGACGTAGAAGTACTTGCCGGGGGCATCCGGGATCTCGAAGCCGAAATAGGGCGCATCGCGCGAGATGTCCCAGTCGCGCAGCCCCGCCTCGAACCACTCGTCGAGCTTGTTGGCGGCCTCCGGCTGCAGCGCCCCCGAGCGCGTCCATTGCCGCAGCATCGGCTCGAAGTCGCCGAGCCGGAAGAAAATGTGCTCGGACTCGCGCGCGACCGGGCGCGTGCCGGTCACGACCGACACCGGGTCGATCAGGTCGAGCGGCGTGTAGGTGCCGGAGCAGTTCTCGCAGCTGTCCCCGTACTGATCGGGCTTGCCGCAGATCGGGCAGGTGCCCTTGACGTAGCGGTCGGGCAGGAACATGCCGGCCTTTTCGTCGTAGGCCTGGCGGACGCTGCGCCGCGCCAGGTGCCCCGCCTTCGACAGCGCCTGGTACATGCGCACGGTGAGCCGGCGGTTCTCGTCGGAGTGCGTCGTGTAGTAGTTGTCGAAGCCGATGCCGAAGGCCGCGAAGTCGCGCCGGCGCTCGGCGCCCACCTGCGCGATCAGCTGTTCGGGAGCCACGCCCTCCGACTGGGCCTTCAGCATGATTGGCGTGCCGTGCGTGTCGTCGGCGCACACGTACAGGCAGTCGTGGCCCGCGAGTTTCATGTAGCGGACCCAGATGTCGCATTGGACCACCTCGGTCATGTGGCCGAGGTGCGTGGGTCCGTTGGCGTAGGGCAGGGCGCTCGTGACCAGGATGCGGCGGGGCATGGGGTCAGTTCGATTCCCGGTACTGCTCGAACTTGGTCTTGGTGAACGCCTTCTCGTAGGCCGAGCGTCCGCTGATGAGCCCCTGGTCGAGCAACTGCTCGATCGCCGTGTCCATCGTGCGCATGCCGGCGGCGGCGCCGGACTGCATCACCGACTCGATCTGGTCGATCTTGCCCTGGCGGATGAGGTTCGCCGCGGCGGGCGTGTTGATCAGCACCTCGAGCGCGGCGACGCGGCCTGCCACGCCCTTGCGCGCGATCAGCTGCTGCGAGATGACGCCGCGCAGCGAGGTCGAGAGCATGGTCCGCACGTGACCCTGCTTGTCGGCTGGGAAGGCGTTGACGATGCGGTCGACGGTCGCGGCCGCGCCGTTCGTGTGGACCGTGGCCATCACGAGAATGCCCATCTCGGACGCCGTGATCGCGGTCGAGACCGTCTCGAGGTCGCGCAACTCGCCGACCAGGATCACGTCCGGGTCCTCGCGCAGGGCCGACAGCAGGGCGGTCAGGAAGGATTCCGCGTGCACCCCGACCTCGCGCTGGCTGATCAGGCAGTTCTTGCGCGGGTGCACGAACTCGATCGGGTCCTCGATCGTGACGATGTGGCCCTTGATGCGGTTGTTGATGTCATCGATCATCGCCGCGAGCGTGGTGGACTTGCCGGAGCCGGTCTTGCCGGTCACGAGGATCAGCCCGTTCGACACCTTGCAGAGGTTGCGGACGGCCTCCGGCATCTTGAGCTGGTCGAGCGTCTGCGCGCGCGAGGGGATGGCGCGGAAGACCCCGCCCATGCCGTTCAGCTGGCGCAGGACGTTGACGCGAAAGCGCGCGAGCGTGCCGAGCGTGTAGGCGAAGTCGGTGCCGTCGCGGGCCTCGAAGCGCTCGATCGCCTTGCGCGGCATGATTTCGTAGAGCGCCTCGCGCACGAAGTCCCCCGCCAGCCGGTCCGGCCGCAGGCTCGACAGCTTGCCGTACTGCCGGATGCGCGGCGGATCGCCCGCCATGAAGTGCAGGTCGGAACCGTCGCGCTTCAGGATCTCCTCGAGGTATTCGTCGACCTTGGGCACCGCGCCTCCCCTCAGTCCGCCGTGTCGAATTTCGGCAGCAGGCTGCGGTCGACGACGAACTTGGAGAACAGTTTCTTGTCGGTCGCGTAGGCGTAGGCGTCGTCCGGGTCGACTTCCTTGGCCTTGATCGCCCGCAGCAGCGCCTGGTCCATGAGCTCCATGCCGAGGTCCTTGCCGGTCTGCAGCTGCGCCGGGATCTGGTGCGTCTGGTCGGTCTGGATCAGCTTGGCGATAGCCCGATTCATCAGCAGGATCTCGCAGACCGCGCGGCGCCCGCGGTTCTCGGGGCGGCGCACGAGCACCTGCGTGACGACGGCGATCAGGCTCTGCGCGAGGAAGCTCTTGGTCTGCTCGCGCAGGTCCGCGGGCAGCGCGTCGATCAGCCGGTCCACGGTCTTGACGGCGCTCGTGGTGTGCAGCGTGCCGAGCACCAGGTGGCCGGTCTCGGCGGCGGTCATCGCCATCGAGATCGTCTCGGCGTCGCGCAGCTCGCCGACCAGGATCACGTCCGGGTCCTCGCGCATGGCGGCGCGCACGCCCTCGGCGAAGGAGGGCAGGTGCGTGCCGAGCTCGCGCTGCACGACCTGGCTCAGCTTGCTGCGGTGGACGAACTCGATCGGGTCCTCGAGGCTGATGATGTTGAGCGCGCGCGTCGAGTTCAGCAGGTCGATCATCGCCGCGAGCGTCGTCGACTTGCCGGTGCCGGTCGAGCCGGTCACGAGGATCATGCCCTGGTGGTGGTCGCAGAGCTTCTTGATGAGCGGCGGCAGCGTGAGCGAGTCGAGCGTCGGGATGTCGGCCGGGATCGAGCGGAACACCGCGCCGACGCCGGAGTCCTTCCGGAACACGTTCACGCGGAAGCGCCCGCCGTCCTCGGAGACGTAGGACATGTCGACGTCGTGGCCGGCGCGGAAGCGGTCGTCGAGGCTCTTGGGGAGAATCTCGGCGACGTAGGCCTCGAGTTCCGGCCCGGCCAGCTCGCGGAACCGGATCGGCACCAGCTCGCCGTTCATGCGCAGCATGGGCGGCACTCCGACGGCCAGGTGGACGTCGGAGCATCCCTGGGTCGAACCGAGCTTCAGGAAGGCGTCGATGCGCGGCATTTGCCGCGCGAGTGAATCACAAGAACGGTTCCAGCGCCACCCGCAGCTCGTCCATCGAGGTGAAGCGCTTCTCCTTGTCCACGGCCATGGCCTTCATGACCACGTCGGACAGGCCCTGCGGCAGCGCGGGGTTCAGCTCCACCGGCGGGCGGGCGCGGCCCTGGACGTGCTGGTACATGACCGACATGTGGTCGCCGCGGTGATACGGCGGGGTGCCCGTCAGCATCTCGTAGAGGATCACGCCGAGCGAGTAGATATCGGCGCGCTCGTCCACTTTCTTGCCGAGGATCTGCTCGGGCGCCATGTATTTCGGCGATCCGATCACGTAGCCGGTCTTGGTCAGCTGCGTGTCGCCCTGGTGCTGGGCGGCGGCCACGCCGAAGTCCACGACCTTGACCACGCCCTCGTCGTTGATGAGCACGTTGGCCGGCTTCAGGTCGCGGTGGATGATGCCGACGCCATGCGCCACGGCCATGCCCTTGGCGATGTCGCAGCCGAACCGCACGGCCCGGCGCAGCGCCAGCGGCTTGCCGTCCGCGACCTCGGTGCCGACGGTGTGCGACGGGAAGTACTCCATCGAGATCGCGTAGTTGCCGCGGATCTGCAGGAAGTCGTAGATGCGGATCACGTTCGGGTGCGTGATCTTGCGGCTGTAGCGCAGCTCGTGGACGAAGCGCTGCATCATCTCCTCGTCGGTGGCGATGCTCGGATTCAGGAACTTGAGCACCAGGCGCTCGTCGACGACCGTGTCCTCCATCAGGAGCACCGTGCCGAACGCGCCACGGCCGATGCGCTCGATGTACTTGTAGCGGCCCTCGAGGACGTCGCCGGGCTTGAGCGTCGCGATGTCGAGCCGCGCCTGGGCCTCCGCCTGCTTCATGATGGCCGAGACGTCGGCCGTTTCCATCAGCAGCGTGCGCTGGACGTCGGCGGCCGAGGGCGCCGCGGCGGCGCGGCCGGGGACCGGGGTCATGGTCGTGACGCCGAACTTCGCGTCGAGCTCGGAGAGCGCGCGGATCGCGGCGCCGGCGACCGACTGGTCGGTGAGCGAGGCGAGCGGGGCGATCCTGGCGCGCAGCGGGTCGATGTTGCGGTCGTCCGCGAGCTTGACCAGGGCCGACATCGCCTCGACCCGGATGTCGGCCTCGGGGCGGTCGAGCGCGGCGAGCACGATGTCGGTCGCGCCGGTGTCACCGATCTTGCCGAGCGCGCGCACCACGCTCGGGATGGACTTGGGGTTCGACCTCATCATCTCCAGCAGTCGCGGCACCGCCTTCTTGCTGCCGATTTCACCGAGCGCGTCCACCGCGCGCTCGCAGACCCACCAGTCCGTGTCGTTGGTGGCCTGGATCAGGTGCTCGAGCGCGCGCTCGTCCTTGGTCTGGTTCAGGATCTCGATCGCAGTGCGGCGGATCTCCTCGTCCTTGTCGGACACGAGCGCGAGAGCCGAGCCGATCACGACCGGGCCGCCGATCTTGCCGAGGGCGTCCGCCGCGCGGCTGCGCACCCACCAGTCGGCGTCGCGGATGGCCTTCAGCAGGTACTTGACCGAGCTCTCGTCGCCGACCACGTTCAGCACCTCCACCGCGGCGCGGCGGGCGTACTCGGACTCGTCGGTCAGCACCGGCACCAGGTGGCGCACGGTGTCCGGGTGCTTGCTGCGGCAGAGCAGTTCGACGGCCTGGTTCTGCACGTCGAGCTCGGCGTCGCGCAGGAGCGGGGCGATCTGCGCCGGGTCGACCTGGCCGCTGCCGGCCGTGATCGCCTTGAGGGCCGCCGCGCGCACCAGCTTGTTCGGATCCTTGAGCGTCCCCTGCAGCGCCGCGACCACCTTGGGCGAGCAGAACCGGGCGAGCAGCGCGATGATATGCGTGCGCGCGATCGGGTCCTTGCCCTGCACGCGCGAGATCAGCTCGTCGACCGAGCTCTCGTCCACGAGGTCGCCGGCGATGCGGAACAGGGCGGCCTTCTCCGACGGGTCCTGCTGGTAGGCGGCGTTCAGCAGGTCACGGAGCTGGAAGCGTCTCTTGTGCGCGCCGATGACGTCGAGGACGGCGGGGCGCGAGATGCCGGGTTTCGCCAGCAGGTCGAGCAGCAGCGACGGAGAGTAGTTCTGGGAGGAGGCGAGCGCCCAGGCGACGCCGGAGACCGCGCGCGGGTTCTCGTCGGCCAGCGCCTCCGCCAGCTCCGGAAACGTCTTGTTGTTGATCAGCGGCGTCAGGACCTCGACGAAGGCGACGGTCTCCGCCTTGTCGGCGGTGGCGAGCGCGTCCACGATCGGCTTGATCGCATTGGCGCCCAGCCCCTGCAGCTTCGCGAGCGCGGCCTTGGCCCTGGCGCTGACCGGGTCGCCGCTCTCGCGCACCTCGGCGATCAGGCGATCCGCGCGATAGCCTCCAAAGATTCCCATCCAACCCCGGTTGTACTTGAGGGACCCAGAAATGCTGAGCGCGCAGTATGCCACAGGGCCCGTCCCGGCCCGTCGGACGTGCGTCCCTAGGCTACAATGCCGCCCCCGATCCGGAAGCGGAATGATGCCGAACGAGGCCGAGTCCCGGCTGCACGCTGCGCTCGCGCGATACGTCGAGCCCCATCTCGGGATGACGCTGGGGGAGGCCGGCGCGATCGAATTCGTCCGCACGGGCGCGGACGGCGCCGTGGCGCGGCTCGTGCTCGGATTCCCCGTCGGCGGTTACCGGGAGGCGCTCAGCGCGGCACTCGCGGCGCAGCTCGCGCAGGCCGGCGTGCCCGGGACCCCGGTGTTCGAAATCGAGAGCCGGATCCCGGCCTTCGTCGCCGACCCGAAGCAGCGGCCGCTGCCCGACATCGCGAATGTCATCGCCGTCGCGTCGGGGAAGGGGGGCGTCGGGAAATCCACCGTGGCCGCGAACCTGGCGCTGGCGCTCGCCGCCCAGGGTGCGCGCGTCGGGCTGCTGGACGCCGACATCTACGGCCCCAGCCAGCCGCGCATGATGGGCATCGCCGGGGCGCGGCCCACGACGCAGGACGGCCGCACGCTGGAGCCGCCCCGCGGCCATGGCCTGCCGGTGATGTCCATCGGATTCCTCGTGGACGCCGACCAGCCGATGGTCTGGCGCGGGCCGATGGCGACGCAGGCGCTCGCGCAGATGCTGGCCGACACGCGCTGGGGGCCGCTCGACTACCTGGTCGTCGACATGCCGCCGGGGACCGGGGACATCCAGCTGACGCTGACGCAGCGGGTCCCGGTCTCCGGCGCCGTCATCGTCACGACGCCGCAGGAGATCGCGCTGCTCGACGCGCGCAAGGGCCTGCAGATGTTCCGCAAGGTGGGCGTGCCCGTGCTCGGCATCGTCGAGAACATGGGCCTGCACCGCTGCCCGGCCTGCGGCCACGAGTCGCACATCTTCGACGCGGGCGGCGGCGCGGCGATCGCGGCGCGCTACCAGACGACGCTGCTCGGGCAGCTGCCGCTGGACGCCCGCATCCGCGAGCAGGCCGATTCGGGCGCGCCCACCGTGGTCTCGGACCCGGCGTCGCCGGCCGCGCAGCTGTTCCATACGATCGCCCGGCGCGCCGCGGGGGCGCTCGCCGCGAGCGCGATCCGGGGCGCCGCCCGGCTGCCGGCGATCAGCATCGAGGGCGAGTGATGACGATCAAGTCCGATCGCTGGATCCGCCGCATGGCCGCCCGGGGGATGATCGAGCCGTTCGCGGAGGGGCAGGTGCGGGAAGCCGGGGGCCGGCCCATCGTCTCGTACGGCGTCTCGAGCTACGGCTACGACGTGCGCTGCGCGGGCGAGTTCAAGATCTTCACCAACATCAACTCGACCATCGTGGACCCGAAGCACTTCGACCCGAAGAACTTCGTGGACTTCGAGGGCGAGGTCTGCATCATCCCGCCGAACTCCTTCGCGCTCGCGCGCACGGTCGAGTACTTCCGCATCCCGCGCAACGTGCTCACGATCTGCCTCGGCAAGAGCACCTACGCGCGCTGCGGCATCATCGTGAACGTCACGCCGCTGGAGCCCGAGTGGGAGGGGCATGTGACCCTCGAGTTCTCGAACACCACGCCGCTGCCGGCGCGCATCTACGCGGACGAGGGCGTGGCCCAGATGCTGTTCTTCGAGTCGGACGAGCCCTGCGAGACGTCGTACCGCGATCGCGGCGGCAAGTACCAGGGGCAGAAAGGCGTCACGCTGCCCCGCGCCTGAGCCCGCGGCGGGTCAGGCGCCCTTTTCGTAGCGCCGGATGTAGGTCTGGAACGCGCGCTTGCCGTCGCGCCGCTGCTCGGCCTGGATCATCGCGTAGCCGAGGGAGGGCGCGTACCAGAAGATGGTCTCGCGCGACGAGTTCTCGCGCGCACTCCGGTACACGACGGTGTCGAACGTGCCGAGCGCCGTTTTCAGCCGCTCGCGGCGCAGCAGGGTGTAGCGGTACTGCTTGACGTAGTCTTTCTCGATCATCGCGACCAGGCCAGGCTCCGCGCCGGCGCGCAGCCGCAGCATCACCAGCGCCTGGATCGAGGCGGCGTCCTGCAGGCCCGCCGGGGCAGGCAGGTCCACGGCCTCGTCCTCGGCGGTGCCGCGCACGCGCGCGCCGCGCCAGTCGAAGTCGAGCGTCACGTCGCGGCCCGTGCGCCGCGTGCCGTCGTCGAAGCGGTAGCTGAGCGGCCGCAACCCGTCGCCGTCCAGCTCGAAGGTCGAGCGCTGCGACAGCGTGCCGCTCGCGACCAGCCTCGCGAGCCCGCTCGCCTCGGACAGCGATTCGATGTGCCAGCGGCCGGCTTCCGGGCCCCGGCGCAGCTCGGTGCGGCTGCTGCCGACCGACATGCTGCCATAGCGGACGTCGTACTCGGCGACGAAGGGCCCGAGGGCGCCGTCGTCCGCGCGCGCCGGGGTGGCGAGCAGCAGGCTGAGCGCGGCTTGCGTCGCCAGGATGAACGCCTTCATGGCAACTCCTCGATGACCGGTTCCCGCAGCGGCTGGCCGTCCAGCCAGGCCGCGCCTTCGCGCCAGGCGAGCCGCCCGGCGGCGAACCAGCCCACGGCGCGCGGATAAATGATGTGTTCGAGCCGCTGAACGCGCGCTGAAAGCGACTCCTCGTCGTCCCCGGGCTGCACCGCGAGGCGCCCCTGGATGACCGCGGGGCCGGCGTCGAGTTCCTCGGTCACGAAGTGCACCGTGCAGCCGTGCCAGCGCTCGCCGGCCTCCAGCACCCGCCGGTGCGTGTGCAGGCCCCGGTGCGCGGGAAGCAGCGACGGGTGGACGTTGAGCGAGCGGCCGGCCCAGGCGCGCACGAAGCCGCCGTCGAGGATGCGCATGAACCCGGCGAGCGCCACGAGCCCGGCGCCCGCCGCCGCGAGCGCGGCATCCAGCCGGCGTCCGTAGGACGCACGGTCCTCGGCGGGCGCCGGAGCGAGCACCTGCGTCGGCAGCCCGAGCGCGGCCGCGGCCATGAGGCCGCGGGCATCCGCGCGGTCACTGATGACGCCGACGATGCGGCCCGCGATGCGCCCCGCGCGCACGGCGTCGGCGAGCGCCAGCATGTTGCTGCCGCGCCCGGAGATCAGCACGGCGAAGGGCAGGGGATCCGTCATCAGACGACCTGCACGCCCTCGGCGGGCGTGATCTCTCCGACGACTGTCGCCTGCTCGCCGGCCGCGGTGAGCTCCCGTATCGCGGCGCCGGCATCGGCGGCCGCCACGACCGCGACCATGCCGATGCCGCAATTGAAGGTGCGGTGCATCTCGGCGTCCGCGATTGCGCCCGACGACTGGATCCAGTCCCAGACCGGGGCACGGCGCCATGCGCGGCGCTCGAGGCGCGCGCCGAGCCCGGCGGGCAGCACGCGCGGGATGTTGTCGGTGAGGCCACCGCCCGTGACGTGCGCGAGGGCGCGAAGCTCGAGCGTGCGGGCGAGCGTGAGCAGGGGCTTCACGTAGATCCGGGTCGGCTCCATCAGCAGGTCGAAGAGCGGCGTGCCGTCGATGCGCGTGCCGGGGCCGGCCCCCGTCTCCGCGACCAGGCGCCGGATCAGCGAGTAGCCGTTCGAGTGCGGGCCGGAGGAGGCAAGGCCGACGACGGCGTCGCCCGCGCGCACGCGCGAGCCGTCGATGATCCGGTCCTTCTCGACCACACCGACGCAGAAGCCGGCGAGGTCGTAGTCGTCACCGGCGTACATGCCGGGCATCTCGGCCGTCTCGCCGCCCACCAGCGCGCAGCCCGCGAGCTCGCAGCCATGCGCGATGCCCGCGATGACGCGCGCGGCGACCTCGACCGAGAGCTTCCCGGTCGCGTAGTAGTCGAGGAAGAAAAGCGGCTCCGCGCCCTGCACCACGACGTCGTTCGCGCACATCGCCACGAGGTCCTGGCCGACTCCGTCGTGGCGGCCGGTGTCGATGGCGAGCCGGAGTTTCGTGCCGACGCCGTCGGTGCCCGCGACCAGCACCGGGCGGCGCCAGCGGCCCGGCGGCAGCTCGATCATGGCGCCGAAGCCGCCGACGCCCGCGAGCACCTCGGGGCGCATCGTGAGCGCCACGCGCGGGCGGATGCGTTCGACGAGCGCATCGCCGGCATCGATGTCGACCCCGGCATCGCGGTAGGTGAGCGGGCGGCGTTCTGTCATCTCTCGGAGACGGGCGACGCAAAGGGCCCGTCGTGCGGGCGGTGTACTATTGTAGCGTGAGCACTCGACGCGACCGCCGCCGCTTCCTGCCGGGCCTCTGGCTCGCGCTCGCCGCCCTCGCGCTCGCCCTGCCGGCCGCCGCGCAGACCATGGGCGACCTGTACTCGGCGACGGTGCCCTACACGGGGAACAACGAGGCGGCCTTCCGCGAAGCGATGCGCGACATCCTGGTGCGCGTGACCGGGCGCCCGGACGCGCCCGACCTGGAGTACCTGGCGCCGCTCGTCGCGCAGGCATCGCGCTACGTGAGCAGCTTCCGGCGCTCGGCAGGCGGCCAGCTGGCCGTGACCTTCGACGGGGCCGCGATCGAGAACGCCATCGACGCCTCCGGTCTCGCCTCCTGGAGCGGACAGCGCCCGCTCACGCTGGTGTGGCTCGCGCTCGACCGGGGCGCCGGCCGGCGCGCGCTCGTGCACGCCGGCACGACCGGCGAGGAGCACAGCCGCGTCGAGCTGGTGGCCGCCCGCCGCGGCCTGCCGATCGTCTGGCCCGGCCCCGGTGACGACCTGGTGCGCGCCCTGCAGCAGGCCTGGACCGGCGAGCACGCGCCGCTCGTGGAAGCCGCGCGGCGCTACGGCGCGGAGGGCGTGCTGATCGGGCGCGCGACGCCCTCGGCATCCGGCGGCCTGTCGGTCGACTGGACTTTCGTCGCGGCGGGGCTCACGGCCAGGGCCGCCGGCGGGCTCGAGGCCGGGCCCGACCTCGCCGCCGAACGCTACGCGAGCCTTTACGCATCCCGCGCGGCGGCCCAGCGCACCGAACAGGTCGTGACGGTGACCGGCATCGCGTCGCTCGAGGATTACGCGCAGGTGCTGCAGGCGCTGTCGCGCCTTGCGCCGGTGCGCGGCGTGACGGTCGACGAGGTCACGCCCGACGCCGTGTCCTTCCTGGTCAACGTGCGCGGCGACCCGGCGGCGCTTTCCGGGGCGATCCTGCGCGACGGGCGCCTGACGGGCGTGGACGCGTCGCGCATGATCTTCTCGATGCGCCCATGACGCTCGCGGCCGTCCCGAACCTGATCTGCATCCTGCGCATCGCGCTGACGGTGCCGATCGTCCTGCTGCTCGCGGAGGGCCGCTACGGCCCGACGCTCGTGCTGTTCGCGATCGCCGCGGCTTCCGATGTGCTGGACGGCTATCTCGCCAAGACCTTCGGCTGGACCAGCGAGCTCGGCAAGGTGCTCGACCCGCTCGCCGACAAGCTGCTGCTCGTCTCCGTCTTCATCACGCTCGCCTGGGTCGGGCTGGTTCCCGGCTGGCTCGCGGCCGTGGCCGTCACGCGCGACTTCGTGATCGGCATCGGCGCCGGCGTCTACAAGTGGCAGTTCGGTCCCCTCGACGGGCGGCCGACGGCGCCCTCCAAGCTCAACACGCTGGTGCAGCTCCTGTTCGTGATCGCCGTGGTCTGGCGCGCGGCATTCCCCGAGTTCCCCCGGTGGCCGGTCACGGCGCTCGGCGCGCTCGTGCTCGTGACCACGGTGGTGAGCGGCGTGGATTACGTCGCGACGTATGTGCGCAAGGCGGTTGCAGTGAGCCGTGCCCGCCGCGCCGCGGCCTGAGCCGTGACGCCCCCGGACACGCCATACCCCACGCGGCAACTGCCGCTTGGCGTCCAGCTCGCGGTCACGCACCGCTTCGAGACCTTCCACGAAGGACCGAACCGCGAGGCCGTCGCCGCGCTCGCCCGGCTGGTCGCAGAGGCGGCCGGCCCGCCGCTCTGGCTCCACGGCCCGCCGGGGTCCGGCCGCAGCCACCTGCTGCAGGCGGCCTGCGCGCGCGCCGGAGAATCGGGCCTGACCGCCGCCTACCTGCCGCTGGCGGCGGCCCGCGCGGCCGACCCGGCGATGCTCGCGGGGTTCGAGCGCCTCGGACTGGTCGCGCTCGACGACGTGGACGCGATCGCCGGCCATGCCGGCTGGGAGCGCGCGCTCTTCTCGCTCTGGAACGAGCTCGCCGCCGAGCGCGGCCGGCTCGTGCTCGCGGCCCGGGCGCCGCCCGCGGCGCTGCCTTTCGGCCTGCCGGACCTCGCATCGCGCCTCTGCGCATCGGAGGTGCACCGGCTGCAGGCGCTCGGAGAGGCGGAGCAGGCGGAGGCGCTCGCCCGGCGCGCCCGGCACCGGGGACTCGAACTCCCGCCCGATACGCTCGCCTACCTGACGCGCCGCGCCCCGCGCGACTTCGCGGCGCTCTGCCGGTTGCTCGACGCCCTCGACTCGGAGTCGCTGGCGGCGCAGCGCCGCCTGACGGTGCCCTTCGTGCGCGAGTGGCTGTCCCGCGCCGGCTGAGTCAGCCGCGGGCGCCGGTCCTGAGCGCCGCGATGACCGCGGCGAAGGCCGCGAGCACGAGCGCGAGCGTGATGGCGGCGGCCACCCGCGCGCCAGGATTGGCTAGCACCTCGGTGATGGCGAGCGCAAGCGCAGGCGCCTCCGCGAGCGGCGCGAAGCGCAGCGCGCGCGGCCTGCCGCGCACCAGGCCGGGGACAGGCAGCAGCAGCGGCAGTCCCGCGATCGCCGCGAGCGCGGCACTGATGCCGGCCGCCGGCCAGCAGGCGACGGCAGCGAGCAATGCGGACCAGGCGAGCAGGGCGGCGAGCCGCGTGCGAGCTGCGCGGTCGGCGGTCATGCCCGGGCGGCGGAGAGCGCGAGCGCGACCGTCGCGACGCGCCGGCCGAGCGCCTGCGCGAGCTGGCGCTCCGGATCGGTGAGCGCGCGCGTCCCGCCGTCCCGCACGATGCGGCTCGCGCCGTAGGGCGTCCCGCCGCCGGTCGTGCTGGAGAGCGCGGGTTCCGTGAACGGCAGGCCGACGATCAGCATGCCGTGGTGCAGGAGCGGCAGCAGCATGCCGAGCGGCGTCGTTTCCTGGCCGCCGTGCATCGTGCTGCCGGAGGCGAACGCCGCCGCAGGCTTGCCGGCCAGCACGCCGGTGAGCCACAGCGCCGACGTGGAGTCGAAGAAGGCCATCAGGGGAGCCGCCATGTTGCCGAAGCGCACCGGGCTGCCGAGCACGAGGCCCGCGCACTCGCGCAGGTCGTCGTGGCTCGCATACGGCGCGCCGTCCGCCGGCACGGCCGCGGCGCCCGCCAGCGCCGGCACCGTGCGCAGGCGCGGCCGCGCACCGGCCACGCCGTCGACGCCGCGGGCGACCTGGCGTGCGAGCTCGGCGGTCGTGCCGTGGCGCGAGTAGTACAGTACGAGGACATCGATCATGGCGGATTCTAGTCACATTCCCGAGGCCGCGCGGCGCATCCAGGTGCGCGGGCGCGTACAGGGCGTGTTCTTCCGCGCGAGCACCGCGGAGGTCGCCACGAGGCTTGCGCTCCGCGGCCGCGTCGAGAACCTGCCGGACGGCAGCGTGCTCGTGCTGGCGGCGGGTGCGCCTGCCGCGCTCGCCGAGCTCGGCGCGTGGCTGCAACACGGCCCGCCGATGGCGCGCGTGGAGCAGGTCGCCGTCGAGGAAATCGACCCGGCGTCCCGGGAGTGGCCGGCGGCATTCCTGCCGAGGTGACGCCGCGCGCCGCCCTCAGCGCCGCCAGCGTGAGTTCAGGCGTCCGAGCACGAGGTCGGGGTAGCCGCGCTTGCCGAGGCTGCCGTTGTAGCGCCCGAGCGCTCGCCGGTAGTCGCCCTTCTCGCGGTCGAGGTAGTAGGCGAGGATGCTGGTGCCCATGCGGATGTTGAGCTCGACGTCGATCAGGTCCCTGTTCGACAGGCCGAGCTCATTGGGCCAGAACGGCATCACCTGCATGAGGCCCACCGCGCCCGCCGACGAGACGGCGAACGGGTCGAATGCGCTCTCGACGTCGATGACCGCAAGCACCAGTTGCGGCCGGTCGCGCAACATCGGGTGCTTGCTCGACTCGCAGTGCACGGCGCGCAGGATCCGCTCGGCGGCGGCGGCGGTATTCTCGCCCAGGCGCAGGTCCGGCGGCTGCTGGCGCAGGCGTTTCTCGACCCGCGGGCGCATGAGCGCGTACCAGACGACGTCGTCGTACTTGTCCTCGAAGCAGGGCTTGGCGCTGATCGCCGCGGCGATCACCTCGCGCAGGCCGGGATCGCGCTGGCTGCTGGCGAAGGCGGACGCCGCGAGCACGAGGCCCGCGAGCGTCGTCAGCAACCGGCGTGGCATGGCGGCGCTCCCGTCACCGCGAGGCGGCGAGCCGCTCCCGGATGAATGGCACGGCCGAGGAGAGCTCGAATTCCTCGTTGTCCGCCGCGCGCCGGTGCCGGTATTCCAGGCGGCCCGCGGCGATGCCGCGATCCGACACGACCACGCGATGCGGCACCCCGCAGAGCTCTGCATCCGCGAACTTGACCCCCGGCCGCGCGTCGCGATCATCGAGAAGCACCTCGACGCCCGCGTCCGCGAGCTCGCGGTAGAGCCGTTCCGCGGTGTCCCGCACGGCGGCCGACTTCTCCCAGCTGAGGCCCACCAGGATGACATCGAATGGCGCGAGCGGCGCCGGCCAGGCGATGCCGCGCTCGTCGTGATTCTGCTCGATTGCCGCGGCGACGATGCGCGTGACGCCGATTCCGTAGCAGCCCATGGTCATGACGAGCGTGCGGCCCGCATCGTCCAGTACGGTCGCGCCCATCGCCTCGCTGTACTTGCGGCCGAGCTGGAAAATGTGGCCGACTTCGATGCCGCGGGCGATCGAGAGCCGGCCGCGCCCGCCCGGGCTCGGGTCGCCCTCGACGACGTTGCGCAGGTCCGCGACGGCGGGCTCGGGCAGGTCGCGGCCCCAGTTCACGCCGGTGAAATGCGCATCGCGGCGGTTGGCGCCGCAGGCGAAGTCCGCCATCGTGGCTGCGGAGCGGTCGGCGACCACCGGGATCGGCAGGCCGACCGGCCCGAGGAAGCCGGGCTCGCAGCCGGCATGCTGCGCGATCCGCGCCGCGTCGGCCATCCGCAGCGGCTTCGCAACCTGCGCGAGCTTCTGCGCCTTCACCGCGTTCAGCTCGTGATCGCCCCGCAGCGCGAGCGCGACGAGCCCGCCGTCCGCGCCCTCGACGACGAGCGTCTTGAGCAGCCGCGCCGCGGGCAGCCCGAGCACGGCGCCGACTTCGGCGATCGTGCGCGCCCTGGGCGTCGCGACCTCGGCCTTTGGGGCCGCCGGCGCCGCCCGCGGCGCGGCGGGCGCGAGCGCCTCGGCGAGCTCCAGGTTGGCCGCGTAGTCGTCGCCATCGGAGAACGCGATCGCATCCTCGCCGGAGTCGGCGAGGACGTGGAATTCCTGCGACGCGCTGCCGCCGATCGCGCCGGTGTCCGCGTGCACCGCGCGGAAACGCAGCCCGAGCCGCGTGAAGATCGCCGTGTAGGCGTCGTACATCTTCCGGTAGCCCTCGGCGAGCGAGGCCTCGTCCGCATGGAAGCTGTAGGCATCCTTCATGACGAACTCGCGCGCGCGCATCACGCCGAAGCGCGGGCGGATCTCGTCGCGGAACTTGGTCTGGATCTGGTAGAAGTTGACCGGCAGCTGGCGGTAGCTCTTGAGCTCGCGCCGCGCCAGGTCGGTGACGACCTCCTCGTGAGTGGGGCCGAGCACCATGTCGCGGTCGTGGCGGTCCTTGAACCGCAGCAGTTCCGGACCGAACTGGTCCCAGCGGCCGGATTCCACCCACAGCTCCGCAGGCTGCGCGACCGGCATCGAGATCTCGAGCGCGCCGGCGCGGTCCATTTCTTCGCGGATCACGCGCTCGATCCTGCGCAGCACCTTGAGGCCCATCGGCAACCAGGTGTAGAGCCCGCCCGCGACCCGCCGGATGAGGCCCGCGCGCAGCATCAGGCGGTGGCTCGCGACCTCGGCGTCCGCCGGCACTTCCTTGAGGTTCTGGATCGGGTAACTGGACAACCGCATGAGGCACCATCGGGCCCGGCGTGTGGCCGGCCCCAAAGCGCGGTATCTTAGGCGCTGCCCGGTGGCCTTGCCATGTCAGCCGCATGAAAGTGGACTTCGCCGAAATCCGCACGCGCCGCGGGATCTACCTGCTGCCGAACCTGCTGACGACCTGCTGCCTGTTCGGCGGCTTCTACGCGGTCGTCGCGGCCATCGACGGCAATTTCGACCGTGCCGCGGTCGCGATCTTCGGCGCCATGATCTTCGACGGGCTCGACGGCCGCGTGGCGCGCCTGATGGGCACGGAGACCGCATTCGGCAAGGAGTTCGACAGCCTCGCGGACATGGTCGCCTTCGGGGTTGCGCCGGCGATTGTCTGCTACCAGTGGGGCGTGGCGCGCATCGCCGAATACGGCGCCGCCTGGGGCCGCTTCGGGTGGATCGCGGCGTTCTTCTACGCCGCCGCGACCGCCATGCGCCTGGCACGCTTCAATGCGCGCTCGGCGATCCAGGACAAACGGTACTTCGAGGGGTTGCCGAGCCCGTCGGCGGCGGCCATCGTCGCGGCCTTCATCGGGCTCGCGCACAAGTACGAGGAGCAGGGACTGCTCGGTTTCGACCTCACCGGGCTGCCGGGCCTGGTGCTCGCATTCGGCATCACGGCGACCGCGGGGGCGCTCATGGTGAGCCGCATCCCGTACCGCAGCTTCAAGGACCGCGCGGCCGGCGAGCGCGTACCCTATTCGCGCCTGCTGCTGGTGCCGCTCGTGATCGGGCTCATCGCGATCAACCCGCCGGTCGTGCTGTTCCTGCTGTTCTCCGGCTTCGCGCTGTCGGGTCCGCTGGCCTGGAGCCGGGTTAAGCTGCGCCGCCGTCCGCGCGGTGCCGCCCAGGCCTGAGGCCATGCAGGCGCGCCAGCTCGCCATCCTCGACGCGATGGGCGTCACCGCGTACGTGGCGCGACGGGCGGCGCCCGCCGCGGCCCCCGGCTGGGACGGGCTCGAGGCGGAGGTGCGCGGCTGCCGCCTGTGCGCGCTGTGCGAGACGCGGACGCAGACCGTCTTCGGCACGGGCGACCGCCACGCCCGCCTCATGGTCGTGGGCGAGGCGCCGGGCGCGGAGGAGGACCGGCAGGGAGAGCCGTTCGTCGGCCGCGCCGGGATGCTGTTGAACTCGATGCTGCGCGCCGCGGGATTCGAACGCGGGCAGGTCTTTGTCGCGAACGTCCTGAAATGTCGGCCTCCGAACAACCGCGATCCGAGCATGGAGGAATCCGATCGCTGCCTGCCTTACCTTCGCCGTCAGATCGAGCTCCTCGGCCCGGCCGTGATCCTTTGCGTCGGACGCATCGCGGCGCAGCGGCTGCTCGGCTGCGAGGAAACGCTCGGGCGCCTGCGCGGACGCGTCCACCGCCTCGGCGAGGTGCCCGTCGTCGTGACCTACCATCCGGCCTACCTGCTGCGCTCGCCCGGGGAGAAGCGCAAGTCGTGGGCCGACCTCCAGCTCGCGCTCAGGGTGCTCGCGGATGGCCACCGCGCGTGACGAGCTGCCGGGTCTCGCCTGGGGCCTGCGGCCCATGACGCAGGCGGACCTGCCGCGCGTCGCGGAACTGGAGCGCGCGTCGTACGCGTTCCCGTGGAGCGACCAGATCTTCGCCGACTGCGTGCGGGTCGGCTATCACTGTGTCGTGGTCGAGGCCGCGGGTGGCGTGATGGGGTACTCGGTGCTGTCGATGGGCGCGGGCGAGGCGCACTTGCTCAACCTCTGCATCGCGGAGGCCCTGCGGCGGCGAGGGATCGGCCGCCAGCTGCTGCTCGCCGTGCTCGGGCACGCGCGCGATCGGGGTATCCGCGACGCCTACCTCGAGGTACGCCGCTCCAACCGCGCCGCGATCGCCCTCTACCAGGAGCTCGGCTTCGAATGCGTCGGCCAGCGCCGCGGCTACTACCAGGCGCACGACGGACGCGAGGACGCGCTGGTCTACCGGCTGGAGCTGGGCACGCTGCCGTAGGCACGGAATAATTGGGAATAATTGGGGACGCATCCCTATTATCGGCCGTCGTCGCAGGCTACATTGCGCGCTGGCCGATAATGGGGATGCGTCCCCAATTATTCCGCAAGCCCCCACATGACCGAACTGACCGACGAAATCCGCCGCCGCCGCAGCTTTGCGATCATTTCGCATCCGGACGCGGGCAAGACCACGCTGACGGAGAAGCTGCTGCTGTTCGGCGGCGCGATCCAGATGGCGGGCACGGTCAAGGGGCGCAAGGCCGCGCGCCACGCGACCTCCGACTGGATGCGGCTCGAGCAGCAGCGCGGCATCTCGGTCACGTCCTCCGTGATGCAGTTCCCGTACGACGGCCGCATCATCAACCTGCTCGACACGCCGGGGCACGAGGACTTCTCGGAGGACACCTACCGCACGTTGACCGCCGTCGACTCGGCGCTCATGGTCATCGACTGCGCCAAGGGCGTCGAGGAGCGCACGATCAAGCTGATGGAGGTGTGCCGGCTGCGCGACACACCGATCATGACCTTCATCAACAAGCTCGACCGCGACGGCCGCCCGCCCATCGAGTTGCTTGACGAGGTGGAGCAGGTCCTGAAGATCCGCTGTGCGCCCATCACGTGGCCGATCGGGATGGGGCGCGAATTGCGCGGCATCTACCACTTCGGCGAGGACCGCATCTACGCCTACGAGGGCGAGCGCAGCGGGCGCGTCGGCCAGAACCGGACCATCGACGGCCTCGGCAGCGCCGTGGCCGGCGAGCTCCTGGGCGACGCCGCGGCTGCGTTCCGCGAGGAGGTGGAACTCGTGCGCGGCGCGCTGCCGCCGTTCGACGAGGCGGAGTACCTCGCCGGCCGCCAGTCGCCGGTGCACTTCGGCTCGGCGCTCGCCAACTTCGGAGTCGAGGAGCTGCTGCGCTCCTTCGTGCGCCACGCGCCGCCGCCGCGGCCGCGGCGGGCCACCACGCGCGAGGTCGGCCCGGAAGAGCCGGCGCTGACCGGGTTTGTCTTCAAGATCCAGGCCAACATGGACCCCGGCCACCGCGACCGCATCGCCTTCCTGCGCATCTGCTCCGGCGCGTACCGGCGCGGCATGCGGCTCCACCACGTGCGCCTCGGCAAGGAGGTGCGCATCGCGGACGCGCTCACCTTCATGGCGGCGGACCGCCAGCAGGCGGACGAGGCCTTCGCCGGCGACATCATCGGCCTGCACAACCACGGCACCATCAACATCGGCGACACCTTCACCGAGGGCGAGGCGCTCACCTTCACCGGCATCCCGAATTTCGCGCCCGAGCTGTTCCGCCGGGCGGTGCTCAAGGACCCGCTGCGCATGAAGGCGCTGCAGAAGGGCCTCGACCAGCTGTGCGAGGAGGGCGCGACGCAGCTGTTCCGGCCGCTCAGGAACAACGACCTGATCCTGGGCGCCGTGGGTCCGCTGCAGTTCGACGTGGTCGCGTTCCGGCTCGCGGACGAGTACGGCGTCACCTGCCAGTTCGAGCCCGTGAACGTGGCCACCGCGCGCTGGATCGCCGGCGGCGACCCGGCGATGCTCGCGGAGCTGCGCGCGCGCGCCCACGAGCACCTGGCGCTCGACCACGCCGGCGAGCTCGTCTACCTCGCGCCGACGCGCGTGAACCTCGGCCTCGCGATCGAGCGCTTCCCCGACCTGCGGTTCCGCGAGACGCGCGAGCACCTGGCGGTGGCCGCGTGAAAGAGGCGCTGCTGCGCCGCCCGGTCGTCGGCTGGGCGCTCTACGACTGGGCGAACTCGGCTTTCGCGACCACGGTGATGGCCGGCTTCTTCCCGGTGTTCTTCAAGCAGTACTGGAGCGCGGGCGCCGAGGCTTCGGTCAGCACCTTTCAGCTCGGCCTGACGAACAGCGCGGGGAGCTTCATCGTCGCGCTGCTCGCGCCGCTGCTCGGCGCCATGGCCGACCGCGGCGGGGCGCGCCTGCGCATGCTCGCGTTCTTCACGGTGCTGGGGGCCGCGATGACCGCCGCGCTCTACTGGGTGGGGCAGGGCGAGTGGCTGGCCGCGGCGCTCGTCTACTCGCTCGCGGGTTTCGGCTTCGCGGGCGGGGTGACCTTCAACGACTCCCTGCTCGTGGACGTCGCGGCGAAGCGCGAGTACGACCTCGTCTCGGCCTACGGCTATTCGCTCGGCTACGCAGGCGGCGGCCTGATGCTGCTGCTCAACGTCGCGATGGTCTCCGACCCGGCGCGGTTCGGGCTCGCCGACGCCTCACAGGCCGTGCGCGTCGCGTTCCCGCTGGTGGGGGCCTGGTGGCTGGTGTTCTCGGTGCCGGCGCTCGTGTGGGTGCGCGAGCAGAAGCCGGCGGCGCCGCTCGGGCTCGCGGCCGCGGCGCGCGCGGGCTGGCGCGAGCTCGCCGCCACGGTCCACGAGGTGCGCCGCTACCGCGTGCTGGCCTGGTTCCTGCTCGCCTACTGGATGTACATCGACGGCGTCAACACGATCATCAAGATGGCGGTGGACTTCGGGCTGTCGCTCGGCTTTCCGCGGCAGAGCCTGATCGCGGCGCTCCTGATCACGCAGTTCGTCGCCTTCCCCGCGGCGCTCGCCTTTGGGGCGCTCGGCGCCCGCATCGGCGCGAGGAACGGCATCTTCGTCGCGATCGCGATCTACTCGGTCGCGACCGTCGCGGCCTACTGGATGCGCGACATCGCGCACTTCTACTGGCTGGCCGGCGCGATCGGCCTGGTGCAGGGCGGCATCCAGTCGCTGTCGCGCTCCTATTTCGCCTCGCTGATCCCTGCCGGCAAGCAGGGCGAGTTCTTCGGCTTCTACAACATGATGAGCAAGTTCGCGGCGGTGCTGGGGCCGCTCCTGGTCGGCGTCACGGCCCTCCTGACCGGGAGTACGCGCGCCGGTATCCTGTCGATCCTCGTGCTGTTCGCGGGCGGCGCGTGGCTCCTGTGGCGGGCGCAGCGCGCGGGCCCCGGGGGCTGACACGCCCTTGTCCGCCGCCAATGCACCCGACGTGACGGCCGTGCGGCGCCCGGTGTGGGCGGAACTCGCCGACGCGATCCGCGGCACTGGCGCCGACTACACGAAGATCCCGCTCAAGCGCGCCGTGTTCCTGCTCGCGGTGCCGATGGTGCTCGAGCTCGTGCTCGAGTCCACGTTCGCGGTGGTCGACATCTTCTTCGTCGGCAAGCTCGGCTCCTCCGCAATCGCGACGGTCGGCCTGACCGAGACCCTGCTGTTCCTGCTGTACGCGATCGGCATCGGCCTCGCGATGGCCGTGACCGCGGTCGTCGCGCGGCGCGTCGGCGAGGGCAAGGCCGAGGAGGCCGCGGTGACCGCCGTGCAGGCGATCTGGATCGCGACCCTGGCATCGCTGCCGTTCGCGATCGCCGGCATCGTGTACGCGCCGGGGCTGCTGGGCCTGATGGGCGCGGACGAGTGGACGCTCCGCCACGGCTACCCGTACATGCAGTGGGCGCTCGGCAGCAACGCGGTGATCATGCTGCTGTTCACCATCAACGCGGTGTTCCGCGGAGCGGGTGATGCCGCGGCAGCGATGCGCGTGCTGTGGTTTGCGAACGGCCTCAACATCGTGCTGGATCCGATACTCATTTTCGGCGTCGGCCCGGTTCCGGCGATGGGCGTCGAGGGCGCGGCGATCGCGACCACCATCGGCCGCGGCGCCGGCGTGCTGCTGCAGCTCTGGATCCTGTTCCGCGGCGGGCCGCACCTGCGCGTGCTGGCCACCCAGGTCGTCTGGCACGGGGCGATCCTGCGCAACATCGTGCACACCTCACTCGGCGGCATCGGCCAGATGATCGTCGCGATGACCTCGTGGATCTTCCTGATGCGGATACTCGCGGACATCGGCAGCCAGGCGGTCGCCGGCGCGACCATCGCCGTGCGCGTCATGATGTTCACGATGATGCCGGCCTGGGGCATGTCGAACGCGGCCGCGACGCTCGTCGGCCAGAACCTCGGCGCCGGGCATCCGGAGCGCGCCGAGGCCTCGGTGTGGCGGATCGGCGCCTACAACATGGTCTATCTGCTCGCGATTTCCGTCGTGTTCTTCGCGCTGCCGCGCGAGTTCATGGGGATCTTTTCGGCCGACCCGGCGGTCGTCGCGATCGGCGCGGAGTGGCTGCGGATCCTGTCCTATTCGCTCTTCGTCTACGGCTGGTGGATGGTTTCCGTGCAGGCGTTCAACGGCGCGGGCGACACCGTCACGCCGACCTGGATCAACGCCGTCTTCTTCTGGCTGATCCAGATCCCGCTCTCGTGGCTGCTCGCGATCGGGCTCGGCTGGCAGCACTCCGGCGTGTTCTGGGGCGTGTTCGTCTCCGAAACCGCGGTCGGGCTCTTCACCCTGTGGCTGTTCTCGCGCGGGCGGTGGAAGACGGCGCAGGTGTAGGCGGCGCCAGGGAATCCGTCACCAGGCGGCGGGATCGAGGCGATAGCAGTCCGAGAGGGCGCGATAGAGCGCGGGCAGTTCGCGGGCGAAGGCGGCGGGCTCCTCGAAGAACGCCTCGCTCGCGACGGCGAAGAACTCGCCCCGGTCTTCCGCGGCATAGGGGTCGAGGAAAGCGCGCGTCCCGGCCCCGGCCTGGGCGCGCAGCTTCGCCAGTTCCGCGTCGAGCAGGCCGAGCCACCCGCGTCGCGCCCCGGCGTCCTCGACCCACGGCGCGCCGCCCGACTCGTGGTCCAGGTAGTGCGCGAACTCGTGGATCACGACGTTGTACGGCTCGCCGGGCGCGCCGCGGCTGTCCACGTCCTCCCAGGACAGGATCACGCGGCTGACGTCCCAGGACTCGCCCGCGAGCGCGCGCGCCTCCTCGGTCACGACGCCTTCCTCGTCCTCGTGCCAGGCACCCGGCACCAGGAACTGCGACGGATACACGAGCACCGAGCGCAGCTGGTCGTAGACGTGCGTGTCGCGGCCGAGCACGAGCAGGCAGGCCTGCGCCCCGATCGCAACCTTCATTTCCGGCGTCACCGTCAGTCCGCCGCAGCCCACGAACTGCTTCTCGCCGACGAAGACCGCGGTGAGGCGCTCGAGCCGGTCGCGGAGCCGGGCGGGCAGGCGACGCGCGAACGGCAGCCACGACTCGAGCGTCTCGCGCTGATCCGCGGCCAGCGACCGCGCGGCGAGCGCCCGGCGCCGTCGCGCCGCGAGCATGGGCCCCCCGATGATCCACGCGAGCACCGCGATGCCCGCCGCGAATGCAATCGCCCAGGCCGCGGTCACGGCTGGAAACGGGCGACCAGCCGGCGCAGCCGCCGCAGGTCGCCGGGGGCCGGAGCCGGCAGGTAGCGCTGCCGCAGGTAAAGCTCGGTGATTTCGGCGGCCGCGGGTCCGAGGTCGGGCCGCAGGCGAGCGACGCGCGCGGCAAAGCGCGTCGGCGCCTCCCCGGTCTCGCGGGTGACGCCCCGGCGTGCGAGGCGGTTCGCGAACCGGCGGTAGCTCGCCGCGGCCGGGTCGGGGCTGCGTGGACGCGACTCCCAGGCAAGCCAGGCGAACAGCAGCGCCATGGCCGCGGCCAGCCCGCCGCCAAGCGCAACCGCGTAGTCCTGCCAGTCCGTGCCGCCGAAGCCGAGATCCGCCAGCAGGGACTCCTGCTTGAGCCGGTCGAACTGGACGACCCAGTCGTTCCAGCGCGCGTTCACGTTGTCCCAGAGCATGCCGGCCTGCCACCAGAACGCGGATTCGCGCATGAGCGCGCCCGGCAGCAGTTCCTCGCCCGGCAGCGCGGCCTCGATGCCGCGCTCGATGCGTTCGGGGGCGACCGCCGCGGTCGGATCCACGCGCGTCCAGCCGGCGCCCGGCTGCCAGATCTCGGACCAGGCGTGCGCGTGCGACTGGCGCACGATCAGGTAGCCGCCGATCGGGTTCCAGTCGCCGCCCTGGTAACCGCCGACGACGCGCGCCGGGATGCCCGCCGCACGCATCAGGGTCGTGAAGGCGGAAGCGTAATGCCCGCAGAACCCCTGGCGCGTGTTGAACAGGAAGTCGTCCACCGAATCGCGCGCGAGGCCGGGCGGGGTCAGCGTGTAGTAGAACTCCTGCTCGCGGAACATGGCGAGCACCGCGCGCACGTAGGCGGCGTCGTCCGCGCTCGCGGCGCGCATGCGCCGCGCGAGCGCCAGCGCGCGCGCGTTGCGGCCCTGCGGCAGCTGCAGGTTGCGGTCGCGCAGTGCCGGCGAGAGCTCGACGCCCGCGTCGTAGCGCGGATAGGAGCGCGCCTCGTACTGGATCACGGCGTGGACCGCGCTGCGCGTGCGCAGCCCGTAATCCCAGTCCTGGTTCGCGAAGCCGGGTGTCCAGCTCTGCACCATGTCGAGCGCGAACAGCATGTGCTGGCCGGTCGGCTCGAGTGTCACCGTGTAGTCGATGGGCTCCCCCCGGAACCGCACCGGCGGCCGGAACAGCGGCGAGCCGCCGCGCGACCAGGTGTAGCCGTCGAACTCGGAGAGCACCGGCCCGCGCCAGTAGCGCAGCGGCGGCGGCGGCGGGCGGCCATCGAAGCGCACGCGGAAGGCGACCACGTCGTTGAGCGTGAGGTCCGAGATGTCGCCGGGCGACATCTCTTCGGTGAGGCCGGTGAGCGCGCGCTCGGCGGACGGCGCGCCCCAGAAGCTGCCGGCGAGGCGCGGGAAGAACAGGAACAGGATCAGTGCAACCGGCGCCGCCTTCAGGAGCATTGCGCCAGTCGTGCGGAATGGCGCCAGCGGCGGACCGGCCTCGCCCTGGCGCGCGACCGGCAGGAGCGCCGCCGCCAGCAGCCACACGGTCGGCAGCACCCAGCCGACCGTCAGGATGTCCTGCGAGTACAGGAAGGCGGCAAGGCACAGGAACCAGCCGATGAAGATCAGCACCACGTGGTCGCGCGGCGCGCGCGTCTCGAGGAGCTTGAGCGCCGACATCAGCGCGAGCAGCGCGGTGCCGCCATCGAGCCCCGTGATCGTGGCGTAGCTGACGATGACGCCGAGCGTCACCGCGAGCGCGATCAGCGCGCGCGCCCAGGTACCAGGCAGCCGCCAGCCGCGCACCTCCGCCAGCAGGCGCCAGGCGCCGATGGCGAGCACGAGTCCCGTGATCCAGGGCTGCAGGTGCAGCAGATGCGGCGCGAGCGCGGCGCCGAGGGCGCCCATGGTCCAGCCGAGGCGGCGCAGTTCGCGGGACTCAGCCATGAGCGGTCGCGGGCAGTTCGAAAGTCGCGAGCGCCGCGAGGCAGCGCCGGCGCTGCGCGTCCCCCGGTTGCGGCGGCAGCTCGACGCCGGGCAGCCGCAGGCCGAAGGTCTCGCCGCGCGCATGCGCGTCCACGACCCAGCGCGCGAGCACCGACAGGCGCGACTCGAGGTCTGCACCCGGCGCATCCGCGAGGTCGAACACCGGCAGCGGCTCGGCCGCGCCGCTGAACTCCTTGACCAGCAGTTCGCCGGCGCGCGCGTAGGCTTTCCAGGCGATGTGGCGCGGCGGGTCGCCCGGGTGGTAGTCCTTGAGGCCCGCGAAGTCGTCCTCGCCGCGGCGGACGGCGCCGCCGCCCGCGTCGCCGGGCGCCTGCGGCGGCGCGGGAGCGTCGGCAGCCGGCTTCGGATAGACCAGGCAGCGCAGTCCCGGATGCAGCACCGCCCACGCGCGGAACAGCCCGTAGGGAAAGCGCGTCGCGATCTCCACGCGGTCGAGCGCGACCCAGCCGCGCTGGCGCGTGGGGACCCTGAGACGCACGGTCGATTCGCCGGCCGCCTCCACGCTGACCGGCGGGGCGGCGCCAGCGCCCGCGCTCGCCTCGAGGTCGCGGCGCGGGAGGCCGCCCGGGTTCGAGAGCGCAAGCTGGAACACCGCGTCGCCGCCCGCGAATGGCGGCTCGCTGCCGGCCTCGCGTGCGATGAGCGTCTCTAGGTTGCGGTGGCAGGCCTGCATCGCGACCACGCCGAGCGAGGCGAGCAGGAATGTGAGCCCGAGACCCAGGTTGTTCGCGTAGTTGAGCGAGCCCATCAGCATCGCGAACAGCATCACGCCGAAGGCGATGCCGAGGCCGGTCGGGAGGATGTAGATGCGTCCGCGTCGCAGCGTCACCGGGCCGGCGTCGGGGCCCTGGCGCCGCCGGATCCACGCGCGCACCCGCCGCTGCAGGAAGGCCGGCATGGCGGCTACCGCGGTCTCAGGGGATCGGCACCGACTTGACGAGCGCCGCGGCGACCTCGTTCGGGCCGCGCGGATCCGCCGCGTCGCGCGGGCGCAGCCGGTGCCCGACGACCGCCGGCAGCACCGCCTGCACGTCCTCAGGCAACACGCCGCCGTGCCCGTGCAGCCAGGCCCAGGCCTGCGCCGCGCGCAGGATCGAGATGACGGCGCGCGGCGACAGGCCGGCCTGGTGGCGCCCGCCCTCGCGGCTCGCGCGCGCGATCGCCTGGACGTAGTCGAGCAGCGCATCGCTCGCGTGCACCTCGGCGACGCGATGCTGCAGCGCCGGGATCACCGATGGCTCGAGCGCCGCCGGCAGGTCGGCGAGCAGGTCGCGGCGGTCGCGCCCGCGCAGCAGCTGCCGCTCGTGGCTGGCGGCGGGGTAGCCGAGCTCGATGCGCATCAGGAAGCGGTCGATCTGCGATTCCGGCAGCGGGAAGGTGCCGACCTGGAAGGAGGGGTTCTGCGTCGCGACGATGAAGAAGGGTTCCGGCAGCGCATGCGTTTCGCCGTCCACCGTGATCTGGCGCTCCTCCATCGCCTCGAGCAGCGCGCTCTGCGCCTTGGGCGTGGCGCGGTTCACCTCGTCCGCCATCACGAGCTGGGCGAACACCGGGCCGCGGTGGAACATGAAGCGCCCGCTCGCGCGGTCGTAGACCGAGATGCCGATGACGTCCGCCGGCAGCAGGTCGCTCGTGAACTGGATGCGCTGGTAGGTGAGGCCGAGCACGCGCGCCAGCGCGTGCGCGAGCGTGGTCTTGCCGACGCCCGGGATGTCCTCGATCAGCAGGTGCCCGCGGGCGAGCAGGCAGCAGATGGCCAGGCGGATCTCGCGATCCTTGCCGAGGATCACCTGGTTGAGGCTCGCGATCGCCGCCAGCAGCTGCTCGCGCTCGCGGTCCGGGGCCTGGGACAGGGCTTTCATCGCAGGGAGGCTACCCGCTCGTGCTGCTCCGCAAGTTGCGCCAGTTCACGCTTGAACTCAAGGACCCGGGCCTGCTCCTGCGCGACCACCTCGGCGGGCGCGTTGCGGACGAAGCTCTCGTTGGCGAGCTTGGCCTCGGCCCGCGCCAGGTCCTGGCCGACCTTGCTGCGGCGCTTGTCGAGGCGGGCGAGTTCCGCGTCCACGTCGATGAGGCCGGCCATGGGCAGGTGGATGACCAGCAGGCCCACCGCGGCGGTCGCGGAATGCGGTGCCTCCTGCCCGGCCGCGAGCCAGTGGATCTCGCTGACACCCGCCAGGCGGCGGATGGCGGACGCGCTGCTCTCGAGCCTGGCCCGGTCCCCGGCCGACGCATTCTGGACGTAGATGGGCGTGCGGACCGAGGGCGCGATGTCGAAACTGCCCCGGATGCCGCGGATGGCGAGCGTGACGTCGCGCGCCTGGTTGGTCAGGGCTTCCGCCTCCGGATCGACCAGCGTGGCGTCCGCGGCCGGATAGGGCTGGCGCATGATGGAGGCACCCGTCCGGCCCGCGCGCGGAGCGACGGCCTGCCAGAGCTCCTCCGTGATGAAGGGCATCACCGGGTGCAGCAGGCGCAGCAGCGCCTCCAGCGTCCCGAGCAGCGTGCGCCGCGTGCCGCGCCGTTCCTGCGGCGTGCTCTGCTCGTTCTGCAGCACGGTCTTGCTGAACTCGAGGTACCAGTCGCAGAACTCGTACCAGGTGAACTCGTAGGCGGCCTGCGCCGCGAGGTCGAAGCGGTAGTCGGCGAAGCCCTGGCGCACGGCCGTGATCGCGGCCTGCAGCCGCGAGCGGATCCAGCGGTCGTACTGCGACAGCGTCTCCGGACCCGGGCCCTCGTCCTGTTCCGTGGACATGAGCACGAAGCGCGCCGCGTTCCACAGCTTGTTGCAGAAGTTGCGGTAGCCCTCGACGCGGCCGAGGTCGAAGCGCAGGTCCCGCGACTGCGTCGCCAGCGAGGCGAAGGTGAAGCGCAGCGCGTCGGTGCCGTAGGCGGGAATTCCCTCCGGGAACTGCTTCCGCGTAGCGCGCGCGATCGCCGGCGCGAGCTGCGGCTGCATGAGCCCGCTGGTGCGCTTGGCGACCAGCTCCTCGAGGCCGATGCCGTCCACGATGTCGAGCGGGTCGATGACGTTGCCCTTCGACTTCGACATCTTCTGGCCTTCGTGGTCGCGGATCAGGCCATGCACGTACACCTCGCGGAATGGCACCTGCCCCGTGAAGTGCAGCCCGAACATGATCATGCGCGCGACCCAGAAGAAGATGATGTCGAAGCCGGTGACGAGCACCGAGGTCGGGTAGAACGCGCGAAGCTCGGGCGTGTCGTCGGGCCAGCCCATGGTCGAGAACGGCCACAGCGCCGAGCTGAACCAGGTGTCGAGCACGTCCTCGTCCTGCTCGAGCGCCACGCCCGCGGCGATGCGGTGACGGGCGCGCACCTGCGCTTCGCTCTGCCCCACGTACACGGCGCCGTCCGGCCCGTACCAGGCCGGGATGCGGTGGCCCCACCACAGCTGGCGGCTGATGCACCAGTCCTTGATGTTGCGCATCCACTCGAAGTAGGTCTTGTCCCAGTTCGAGGGCACGAAGCGGATGCCGCCGTCCTCCACCGCGCGGATGGCCCGCTCGGCGAGCGGCGCGATGCGGACGTACCACTGGTCGGTGAGCCAGGGTTCGAGCACGGCGCCGCTCCTGTCGCCGCGCGGCACGGTCAGGCGATGCGGCTCCACGCGCTCCAGCAGGCCCGCGGCCTCGAGGTCGGCGACGACGCGGCTCCGCGCCTCGAAGCGGTCGAGCCCGTGGTAGCGCGCCGGCGCCCCGTCGCCGATCTTCGCGTCCGCCGTCAGCACGTTGATCATCGGCAGCCCGTGCCGCTGCCCGACCTCGTAGTCGTTGAAGTCGTGGGCCGGCGTGAGCTTCACGCAGCCCGAGCCGAACGCCGGGTCCACGAAGCCGTCGGCGATCAGCGGGATCTCGCGCTCCGCGAGCGGCAGCCGGAGCTTGCGGCCGGCGAGGGCGCGGTAGCGCCCGTCGTCCGGGTGGAAGGCGACCGCAACGTCGCCGAGGAGCGTCTCGGGCCGCGTGGTCGCGACCGTGACGTGGCCGCTCCCGTCGGCGAACGGGTAGCGGATGTGCCACAGGCTTCCGTTCTCCTCCTCCGACTGCACCTCGAGGTCCGAGAGCGCGGTCTTCAGCACCGGATCCCAGTTGACGAGGCGCTTGCCGCGGTAGATGAGCCCCTCTTCGTGCAGGCGCACGAAGGCCTCGAGCACCGCGCGCGACATGCCCGGATCCATGGTGAAGCGGTCGCGGCTCCAGTCCACCGAGGCGCCGAGGCGCCGCATCTGGCGCGCGATGGTGCCGCCCGACTGCTCCTTCCACTGCCAGACGCGCTCGGTGAACTTCTCGCGGCCGAGGTCGCGGCGGCGCAGGCCCTCGGCATTGAGCTGGCGCTCCACCACCATCTGCGTCGCGATTCCCGCATGGTCCGTGCCCGGCTGCCACAGTGCCCGGTCGCCCGACATGCGGTGGAAGCGCGTCAGCGCGTCCATGATCGTGTCCTGGAACGCGTGACCCATGTGCAGCGTGCCCGTCACGTTCGGCGGCGGGATCACGATGCACCAGGGCGGGCCATCGCCCGCGGGCGCGAACACGCCGGACTGCTCCCAGTGCCGGTAGATGCGCTCCTCGATGTCGGAGGGGGAGTAGGTCTTGTCCATGCAGCCGGCGGTCATTCCTCGCCGGGGGCGAGGTGCTCCCGCAGCGCGGCCGCGACGAGCTCGGGCAGCGCCGCGCGCAGCCGGTCGATCACGCGCTCGAACATCACGGCCTCGATGTCGCGGGCCGCGGCGTGCAACAGCTCGTCGGTCAGGTTCATCGTGCGGCTGACGAGCGTCGCCTGCAGCGCGGCGATGTCCTCGGGCGTGAGCAGCCCCGCGGCGAAGGGCGCCTCCGGCCTCGCGGCGGCTTGCTCCGGCTTCGGGAAGCTGCCGGTCGCGTGCAGTTCCACGACGTCCGTCAGGATCGGCAGGTCCGGCCCGGTGTCGCGGCTCACGGCTCGTCCTTCATGTCGTGTGTCTGCGGCTCCCACCCGCGCTCGCGATACTGGCGGAAGCGCTCGCGTCCGCCGCGCCGGCGGGTTTCGTCCGCGTCCACCACTTCCGCGATGCGCTCCCAGCGCTCGAGGCCGGGCGGCAGGGCGCCCGCCAGGTTGACGACGAGGTCGCCGTCCGCCGAGTCGGCGGCGTCGCCGTGGGCGAGCACGACCGGGGCCGGCGCGGGCGGCGGTGTGGCATCGCCCGCGCCCAGGCGATGGTGCGGGACGAAGCTGCGGTCGGCGAAAGTCCACAACATGTCGTCGAAGGCCTCGAGATCGCCGGGGTCGAGCTGCACGCGCACGCGGTGCTTTCGCAGCCAGGCCTTTTCGACCAGCCGGCAGGCGAAACGCAGGCGCGCAGCGGGCTCGCTGGTCGGCAGCACGTAGAAATCCACGCGCGGTGCCGCCGCCAAGGGATCAGTCCCTGTGCAGCAGCCAGTCCACGAGCAGCGGCACCGGGCGCCCGGTGCTGCCTTTCTGGCTACCGGTCAGGTAGGCGGTACCCGCGATGTCGAGGTGCGCCCAGCGCAGGCCTTCCGTGAACTTCCACAGGAAGCAGGCGGCGGTGATCGCGCCGGCCTCGCGGCCGGCGACATTCGCCAAGTCGGCGAAATTGCTCTTGAGAAGCTCCGAGTACTCCTCGGCGACGGGCATGTGCCAGGCGCGGTCGTCCGCGCGCTCGCCGGCCGCGTGCAGGGCCCCGGCCAGCCCGTCGTCCGGCGAGAACAGGCCGCAGTAGTGCGCGCCGAGCGCGATCACGCAGGCGCCGGTCAGCGTCGCGATGTCGACGACCGCGCGCGGCCTGAACCGCCGCGCGTAGCTGATGGCGTCGCAGAGGATCAGGCGCCCCTCGGCATCGGTGTTCAGCACCTCGATGGTCTTGCCGGACATCGAGCGCACGATGTCGCCCGGCTTGGTCGCGCGCCCGCTCGGCATGTTCTCGCAGGTCGGCACGATGCCGACGACATTGACGCCGGCGCCGATCGTCGCGAGCGCCTTGAGGGCGCCGAACACCGAGGCCGCGCCCGACATGTCGAACTTCATCTCGTCCATGCCGGGCGGCTGCTTGAGCGAGATGCCGCCGGTGTCGAAGGTGATGCCCTTGCCGACGAGCGCCACCGGCGCGGCGCCGCGCCGCCCGCCGCGGTATTCGAGCACGATCAGGCGCGGCGGCTCGTCCGAGCCGCGCGTCACCGACAGGAACGAGCCCATCTTCAGGCGGCGGATCGCGCGCTCGTCGAGCACGCGCACGCGGATGCTCCTGTGCGCGCGCGCGAGCTCCCGCGCGCGGCCCGCGAGGTAGACCGGCGTGCAGACATTCGCCGGCAGGTTTGCGAGGTCGCGCATCAGCGCCATGCCGGCGGCGATGCCGCGCCCGTCCCGGATGCCGCGGCGCGCGGCGACGAGGTCCGGCTGCGCGACCGCGATGCCGAAGCGCGCGAGCTTCGGGCGCGGCGGCTTCTTGCCGGTCTTCAGGTCGGGAATCCGGTACAGCGCGGACTCGACAGTCTCCAGCGCCTGGCGCGCGGCGTAGTAGGAATCGAGCCCCTGGACCGGCCCGGTCGCGAGGTACGAGACGGCGTCGCCGGCCCCGCTCCTGGCGAGCCACTGCGTCGCAGCGGCCACGGCGCGGCGATACGCCTTGCGGTGATAGGCCTTCTTCGGGCCGAGGCCGACCAGCAGCACCCGCTCGGCGGGCCCGCGGGCGCCGAGGATGGGCAGCACCTCGCCGGCCTTGCCGGTGCAGTCGCCGCGCCTCAGCGCGCGCGCAATGGCGCCGCCCGAGGCGCGGTCGAGTTCGCGGGCGGCGGCGGTCATGGCCGCATTCTCGTGGATGCCGACGATGGCACAGCCGGTCTTCTGGCGTGCCGCGGATGCGCCTGTGGCGTGGAACTGCATGAAACCTATCCCCTGCATGCGCCGCCGGCCCGCGCGCGGGCCGTTGAGTGCGCAGTCGCGCTGGTTTACCGTGTTGCTGCCAGTTTAATCGAAAAGGACGGATCCGCGCGCCGGGATCCAGGGCAAATCGCCTTGTTTTCCACGATTGACCGCTACGTGCTGCGCGAGGTGGCCTGGTCGCTCGGCGGGGTGACGGCGGTGCTGCTCGCGATCCTCGTGAGCTACCAGCTGGCGCGCATCCTGGGCGTCGCGGCCGAGCGGGGGTTTCCCCACGACATCGTATTCGCGCTGATCGGCCTGACGACACTCGAGAACCTGATGCTGCTCGTGCCGATCGCGGTGCTGCTCGGCGTCATGCTCGCGCTCGGTCGTCTGTACCACGAGAGCGAGATGACCGCCGTGCGCGCCTGCGGCGTCGGCCCGGAACGCCTCTACCTGCCGGTGTTCGCGCTCGCGCTGCCGGTCGCGGTCGTGCTCGGCTGGCTCGCCTTCGTGGTCGGGCCGGCGGCGCGCGACGGCGCCGAGCAGCTGCGCGGCCGCGGCATGCGCGATGCCCAGTTCGGGATGCTCGAGCCCGGCAAGTTCCGCACCTACGCGGACGGGCAGGCCGTGTTCTATGCCGAGCAGCTCGGGCCGGGCGGCCGGCTCGAAAACGTCTTCGTGCAGCGCCTCGCGGGCGAACGGGTCGAGGTCGCGACGGCCGCCTGGGCGGAGCATCGCGTGCTGCACGGCGGCGCCACGCAGGTCGTCGTGCTGCACGACGGCGAGCGCATCGAAGGGGTGCCCGGCCAGCCGGGATTCCGCCGCATCCGCTTCGTGGAGCACGGCATCCCGGTCGTGGTGCCGGCGCCGGACGCGGGCCGCACCGGGCCCGAGCGCAGGCCGACCGCCGAGCTGGTCGGGTCCGCGAAGCCCGCCGACGTCGCGGAACTGCAACGTCGCATCTCGATGCCCGTCATGGTGCTCGTGCTCGCCGTGGTCGCGGTGCCGCTGGCGGCGCTTCGCCCGCGCGAGGGGCGCTATGCGCGGGTCGCGATAGCGATCCTGTTCTACTTCGTGTACTCGAACCTGCTGTCGGCCGCGCAGGTGTGGATCGAGAAGGGCCGGTTGCCCCCGGCCGTGGGTACCTGGTGGGTGCACGCGATCGTTGCGGTCACGGGAATCGTCATGCTGCGGCGCCAGAGCCCGGCCTCGGGCTGGCGGCGCCGCACGCGGGTGGCGGCATGAAGCTCATCGACCGTTACCTCGCGCGCACGGTGCTGCTGCACACGCTGATGGTCATGGCGGTGCTGCTCGCGCTCATGTCGCTCGTCACGTTCATCAACCAGCAGGACGACATCGGCCAGGGCAGCTACCAGGTCGCGGACGCCTTCCTGGTGACGCTGCTGCTCCTGCCGCAGCAGGCCTACCAGCTGCTGCCGATCGGCGCGCTGATCGGAGCCATCACGGGCCTCGGGGCGCTCGCGCGCGACAGCGAGCTGACCGTGCTGCGCGCGGCGGGCGTGTCGGTGGCGCGCCTCGCGGGATCGGCCGCGATGGCGGGCGCCGTGGTCGCGGCGGCGCTCTGGCTCATCGGCGAGTACCTGGCCCCGCCGGCCGATCTCTACGCGCGCCAGTACAAGATCTTCAGCCGCTACTCGCAGCTCGAGATCGCCGGCAGCCGCAGCGCCTGGGTCCGCGAAGGGCCCTGGTTCATCAACGTGCGCCAGCAGGCGGCCGAGAACCTGTTCGGCGGCGTGTACCTGTTCGAGCTCGGCCCGGACCGGCACCTGCAGCTCGTCGCGCGCGCGGAGACGGCCCGCCAGGACAAGAACGGACAGTGGGTGCTCACGAACTATGCCGAGACCCGGCTCGCCGGTGGCCACGTCGAGACCCGGAGCCGCAGTCGCGAAGTCACCGGCGCGAAGTTCGACGCGGACTTCCTCGGGCTCGCGGTGACGGAGCCCGCCTCGCTGCCGCTCGCGGACGTCCGTGCGTACCGCAGGCATCTTGAGGCCAACAGCCTCGACACGCGCGTCTGGGAAATCGCCTTCTGGTCTCGCATCTCGCGCCTGGCGGCCGCGGTCGTCGTCTGCGTGTTCGCGGTGCCGTTCGCCTTCGGCCCGCTGCGCTCGGCCGGCGCGGGCGCGCGCACGGTGCTCGGCATCATGGCGGGCGTGCTCTTCATCCTGCTCACGCAGACGCTCGAGAACAGCGGCCAGGTCTACGACCTCAACCCGCTGCTCGTCGCGTGGGGGCCGACGCTCCTGATGGCGGCGGTCGCCGCCGCCGCGATCTGGCGGACGCGCTAGCGCCGCACGACGCGCGTTTCGCTCGCCAGGTCCTGCAGGCTGCGGCCGTCGCGGTCATGGAGCACCCACAGCAGGTTCGCGAGGGGCGGCGACAGCAGCAGGATCGCGCCGGCATCCGTCAGTGACCACCCCGGCGCGCGCAGGAACCAGAGGCCGAACCCCGCCAGCAGCGCCAGGGTGGCGCCCAACGTGAAGCGCACGACGGCATCGAGCCAGCCCGGCGCGCCGCCCGCGGCGCGCTCGAGGCGGATGCGCCATGCGCGCATGCCGAGCGTCTGGCCGCCGCGGGTCCAGGACAGGCCGAAATAGGCGAAGGCGACCACGGCCAGCCAGGCGCGGTAGAGGTAGCCAGAGAAGCCGGAGGCCTGTGGCGTGATCGCCTCGCCGCCGGTGAGCACGAGCCACGGCAGGGTCGCGACGAACAGGATCGCCACGATCACGAGCGCGTCGTACAAGAGCGCGGCGAGACGGCGGAAGATGCCGGCGGCCCGGGTGCCCGTCGTGGAGGGTTCATCCATGAGGGCGCGAATTCTAATGCGTCAGTGCTTGTCCTGCTGGGCGATGCGCTGCTCGATCGCGCCCTTGCTGCTGCGCAGGATCTGCCGCACCTGCTGGGCGTCGGGACGCCCGGCAATGCGCGCGATGGCCTCCGGCAGCTCGTGCCATTCGCGCCCCCAGGAGAGCAGGCGGGCGGCGTCCTTCACGACCGCCGTGACGGTCGTGTCGTTGACGGGCTTCGGCGTCCGCGCAGCGGCTTTCGGGCGCGGCGCCGGCGCGCGGCCGGGCTTGATCGCGGTGGAGGTCGAGGTGCTGCCGCTCGCCTTGCGCTTCGGCGGCGGCGGCGGCGCGTCGAGCTGCCGCTCGCGCTCGGGTTCCGCGATCGGCACGAACCGCTCGACGTGCTGGGAACCGACCAGGTTCGTCAGGAAGGACATCAGCTCGAGGCCCTCGGAGAGGGACTGGTCGCCGGCGGCGAGGCGCATCTGCACGATCTTCTGCAGGTCGGCGAGCCGCTGGCGCGCGAGATCGATGACCCACTTGGTCGGGCGCTGGTGGTTTGGCCAGGGCTGCACCAGCCAGTACTGGTCCTCCGGCAGGTCGGCATAACGCGCGTGCAGATCGAGGCTCTTCTGCCACTTCGAAAGGAGCGCGAGCACGCGTTCGTCGGCCGGCGTCATGCAGTCAACATAAGCCGGGGCCCGCGGAGCCGCTGTGCTTTCGCCGCAGTCCTTGACGCGCGTCACACCGTGCCGCAGCCCTCGATCACGGTTCCGGGCAGTCCCCGGGGGGCGGAGGCAGGGCGAGGGCCTGCTCGAGATCGGGGCCGAGCACGCCCTGCCAGGAGCCGTACATGGGGTTCGGGATCTGGAACCAGCGCGTGCCCCACCAGTCGTGATATGCGCAGCTCGTCCGCGCGCGCTCCACTGCCGACTGCCGCCGCACGCCCGGCAGGAAATCCCCGAAATCGTCGCCGACGTTCAGCACGATGCGATGGCCGCGCGCGACCTCGCGGCGCCTTGATTCCTTCTCGCTGGGCCAGTCCGCGCGCTCGCCCTTGAGCATCAGGTCCTCGTCGAGCGTCGGTGCATCGAGGCCGAGCTCACGCAGGTTGGCCAGCGTATCCGCCTGCTGCGGGCAGGGGTCGTCGCTGCCGGCGCGTGGCGCGCACGCGCGGTTGGTGATCAGGAACACGCGGACAGGCCGACCCTTCGCGTCTTTCATCGCGCGCGCGGCGCGGATGAAGGCGGCCGCGCCGGGAACAGCGGGCGCGGCGCGCTCCGCCACCCAGGCATCCCATTGCGCATCGAACTCAGGCGGGCAGGTGACCTCGAGGATCATGCGCGCCTGCGGCGCGGAGTTGTCGAGCACGGTGTCGTCGATGTCCATCACGACCGCCGGCGGCAGGTCCTCGTGACCAGCCGTCTGCGTGGTCTCGGCGCTGACGGCGGGGTCGCCCAGGTTGGCCGCGAGCGCCCCCTGAGCGGCCCGGTAAATGATCTCGCTCGCTGCGCGGAACTCGACCGACTGGCGCACCCAGAGCGTCGCGCGCTCGCCGCCCTCGGCAAACGCCCGCGCCGGCGCGCAGCGGCCAGCCGAAGCGGGCGCCACTTCACGCGGCTGTGACGCGCAGCCCGCGGCGGCCGCGGCAGCAAGCGCGAGCGCCAGCGCGGGCGCGTTCAATCCACCACCTGCGTGCCGCCCGTGGCCGTCCGCTCCGCATACATCGCGGACAGGCGCTGCGTCAGCGGGCCGACGCCGCCGCCGCCGATCGCACGACCATCCACGCGCGTGACTGCGGCGAGCTCGCCCATGGTGCCGCTGCAGAAGGCCTCGTCGGCGCGGTAGAGCTCCGCGAGCGAGAGATCGCGGACCTCGTGCGGGATGCCCTGCGCGCGGCAGATTTCGAGCACTGTCGCGCGCGTGATGCCCTCCGGGCAGGCAGCGACCGTGGGCGTGCGCACGACGCCGCCCTCGACCATGAAGAGGTGCGTCGCATTCGTCTCGGCGATGAACCCGCGCGCATCGAGCATGATCGCGTCGTCCGCGCCCGCGGCGTTCGCCTCGATCTTCGCGAGGATCGAGTTGAGGAGGTTCGCGTGGTGGATCTTCGGATCCAGCACGTCGGGCGCGGGGCGGCGCATCGTGCTCGTCACGAGCGCAAGGCCCTGCTTCGAGTACACCGGCGGCTTGTGCTCGGCGAGCACGATCAGCGTCGGCCCCGCCTGGTTGAGGCGCGGGTCCATGCCGGAAGTGACCTTCACGCCGCGCGTGAGCGTGAGCCGGATGTGCACTCCGTCCTGCATGCCATTCGCCGCGAGCGTTCGGCGGATCTCCTTCACGATCGACTCGTCGGATGGAATCCTCTCGAAGGCGAGGGCGAGCGCCGAGGCGCGCAGCCGCGCGAGGTGGGCCTCGAGCGCGAAGATGCGGCCGTGGTAGAGACGCAGGCCCTCCCAGACCGCGTCGCCGCCCTGCACCGCGGAGTCGAACGGGCTCACGCGCGCCTCGTCGCGGTGCACGAGCAGGCCGTTCACGTTCACGATCAGGTTGCGGTTGCGCTCGTCGAATGTCTGGAGCATCGCGGGCCTCAGTCGCCGAGGCGCAGAGCGTACAGCTTCTCGTACCACGGCCGGCAGGCGTCGAGCAGCGGCCGCAGGTCCTTCGACAGCTCCACCTTCCTCGGCCGCCAGGGCTCGAAGCCGGTCGAGGCCTCGACTGCCGCGTACCAGTGCGCCGCCCACACGCCATCGGTCGGCCGCGGGCCCGGGGTCCAGCACAGCATCTGCGGGAGGAACGGGATGCCGAGCGCCTCGCAGAGCTTCGTCAGGATCCCGCGTGGGTCCTTCAGGACGTCACTGGCCAGCACCACGGGCGGCGCGCGCCCGAGCCGGTCCGACACCCGGTCGAAGATCTCGCACTGCTGCGGCAGGCCCGTGTCGGCGAGCTGTGCGGCGGGATAGTTCTTCACGAGCGAGGCGATCATCTGGTCCGGCTCGCGGATCAGAAAGGCATGCGACAGGCCGTCGAGCCAGTCGCGGTCCATGTCCGGCAGCAGGTGGTGCGCCATGTGCTTCTGGTACCAGACCGCGCGACCCTCGGGAATCGGTCCGGTGATGTGCGAGACGACCTTGCGCAAGTCGGTCTCGTGGCGCGCCAGCACCTCGACGCGGCCGGGATGCTCGATGCCGGTGACCTTCAGGTAGTGCGCGTATAGCGGCTCGTCGCTGACAACAGTGTCGGGTCGGCTGCCGAAGGAGCGCATCATCGCCGTGGAGATGTTGCGCGGGCCGGACCACATGGCGATGCGCACCATCATGCGGTCGTCGAGCCTTCCCGCACCGCGCCGAGCCGGGTGAGCGCATCCACGATGCGCCGCAGGCAGTCGGCGTTCGCGCCGGAACTCGTCTCCGGCCCCGGCGTGTTCTCCTCGGCGGCCACCATCAGCTGCCGCAGCCGGTCCTTCCACTTCAGCAGGATCGCGTGCTTCTGCTCGCCGCTGAAGTCCGGCGGCGTCTCCAGTGCCTCGGGTGAACCGAAGGCGCGGCCGGGGTCCTTCATGGCTGACGCGAAATCGGGGCTCGGCATGATTCCGCCAACGGGTCGCGGGGACGTCCGTTCATCATACGCTGCGCGTGGAATGGCGCTCCCAGAGGGATTCGAACCCTCGTACCAGCCTTGAGAGGGCTGTGTCCTAGGCCTCTAGACGATGGGAGCGAGGCTTTGCTGCATCCGGTGGGGGCCCGGAAGGTGGGGCTGGTATTATACGGGCCCACCATTCGACCTCAAGCGGACCCGATTCCTTGAACGAGCCCAATGGCCGGGCCGGCGCCCCGGTGATCGTCGCACGCGCGGACCATCCCATTTCGCGCTCGATGATCGCCGGCAGCGCACTCAAGGTTCTCTATCGACTCAAGGACGGCGGATACCAGGCCTTCCTGGTCGGCGGCTGCGTGCGCGACCTGCTGATCGGCATCGAGCCGAAGGACTTCGACGTCGCGACCGACGCGCGCCCGGAGGAGATCCGGCGCCTGTTCCGCAACTGCCGGCTGATCGGGCGGCGCTTCCGTCTCGCGCACATCCGCTTCGGCCAGCAGATCATCGAGGTCGCGACCTTCCGCGCGGCCGGCGCGCCGATGGCGCCCGAACCGGACCTCGACGGCATCACGGACGAGGAGGCCCCGGAGGACGAGGCCCCGGAGGAAGGGCCGCAGCTCGACGAGCAGGGCGACATCAACGGCAATGTTGCCGACCCCGACGACCCGGACGGCTTCGACCGGGCGCACGACGAGCGCGGGCGGCTCCTGCGCGACAACGTCTACGGCAGCATCGACCAGGACGTGTGGCGGCGCGACTTCACCTGCAACGCGCTCTACTACCGCATCGAGGACTTCTCGATCTGGGATTACGTCGGCGGCGTCGAAGACGTCAAGGCGCACACGCTGCGCCTGATCGGCGATCCCGAGACGCGCTACCGCGAGGACCCGGTGCGCATGCTGCGGGCGGTGCGTTTCCAGGCCAAGCTCGGCTTTACGCTGCACCCCGGCACGCAGGAGCCGCTCGGCCGGCTCGCCGGGCTGCTCGACGGCATACCGCCGGCGCGCCTGCTCGACGAATTCCAGAAACTATTCCTCGCCGGCTTCGGGCAACGCGCATTTGAGCTGCTCCGCGAGCACGGCCTGCTCGAGCACCTGTTCCCGGCGACGGCGGCCTGGCTCGCGTCGGAGAAGGACGGCATGGCGATGCGGCTGATCCAGGCGGGCCTCGCCAACACCGACCGGCGCGTCGCCGAGGGCAAGTCGGTGACGCCGATGTTCCTGTTCGCAGTGCTGCTGTTCGGGCCGGTCACCGGCGCGGCGCAGAAGCGATTCGAGACCGGCATGCATCCCGGGCAGGCGATCGCGGATGCCGTGGACGAGGTCGTCGCTGCGCAGAACCGACGCATCGGCATCCCGAAGCGCTTCTCGATCCCAATGCGCGAGCTGCTCGCGCTGCAGCCGCGTTTCCACCGGCGCGAGGGCCGCCGCGCAGTCGCGTTCCTCCAGCATCCGCGCTTCCGCGCCGCCTACGATTTCCTGGT
>Ga0114938_1000230_pt1 | contig 45486 bp, 44 predicted proteins | sample AshMeaBigSpring_FD_88675 | JGI IMG/M metagenome (GOLD analysis project Ga0114938, IMG submission 88675) | Groundwater microbial communities from Big Spring, Nevada to study Microbial Dark Matter (Phase II) - Ash Meadows Big Spring | ecosystem: Environmental > Aquatic > Deep subsurface >... | reverse complement strand
CGGCTCCGCATCGCCCCAGAGCGCGGCCTCGTCGTCGAAGGTCGGCAGCGCGATGTCGGCGAGGGACCAGAACCGGCGGAACACCTCGCGTGCGCGGGCCGCATCGCCGCTCCAGCCGCGCGGCCGGTAGTTGCTGTCCATGACGATGCGGGTGCCGGCGCCCCGTGCTTCCAGCAGCGCCGCAGCGAGCCGGTCGAGCGCTCCGGGGCCGTAGAGCGAGAGCGTCACGCCGGAGAGATAGACGGCTGCGGCGGTGCGCATCGCTGCAATGGCGGCCTGCGCTTGCGGATGGTCGAAGAGCTCGCGCGCCGGGGCACGGTCGCGCCAGTACCAGAACGTGCGCTCGCCGCCCGTCGTCTCGATCATGTAGAGCCCCGGCATGCGGCCCTTCGCGATCGCGATGAGCGCCGTGCCGACATTCTCGGAGCGGGCGAGGTCGAGCATTCCGGCACTGTAGGGATCGTCGCCGAGCCGCGTCGCATAATCGACGCCGACGCCGGCGCGCGCGAGATAGACCGCGGTGTTGAACGTGTCGCCGCCGTAGGCGAGCGCGAAGCGGCCGTCGTCGCCGCGCGCCAGCTCGACCATGCATTCCCCGATCGAGATGACCCGGCCCGGCTTGAAGGCGGCAGCGACCATTCGGGGGGACCTCGAGGAGAGCTGAACTCGACTGCTGCGTCGGCGCGCCGCTGGACGGCACCGGGCCGGCCCGGCACAGCTACCACGATCCGGGCGGGGTTCGCAGCCGGCACGTCGCGGGTCCCGCAGGGGAGCTGCGGCAATTCCGAGGTGCTTCTGCCTTCACGACGATGCGCCTCATCCACGAGCGCCGGCACAGCGCCGGAGGGCGGAAATCCAATCGCGGTCTGCGGAGCGACGGAGATCACGAAACAAGGGAGCGCGTGCGTGAGCCTGCAGCCGGCCGAGCCGGCAGGCCGGCGCAGTCGCGCGCGATCGCTTCAGCGCATCCGCGTGATGTCGCTGAAGATCGTGCTCTTCCAGTTGCGCGAGGCCGAGGAGTAGGTCGTCGTCGAAGCCGGCGGGGGGGGATAGGTGTAGCGCACCACCGGCGGACGATAGACGTAGCCGGTCGGAGGCGGCGCGCGACGGTAGACCGGTGCGCCGCGTGGCGCGTCGGACCGTGTCGATCGGCGAGTGGCGGCGTCCTCATCGTCGAACTCGGCGGGCTTGCGCGCGCCGAGTGTCGTCGTGGGTGCGCGCTCGTACTGGGCCGGCGGGCGGTCATCAGCCGGCACCGCCGACTGTGGCGTGCGGGGCCCGCGGGCGTCGATGCCCAGCGGTGCGTGGGTCACGGGCTCGGTCAGCGCCGTCACGTTGGCACCGGTCGCCGCGCCGACGGTCATCCGCCCGGGAAGCGGCGTTGCGGCGATGACGGTCCCCTCCGGGCGAGCCGTCGGCGGCGGGTCAGCCGGCACGCGCGGGATCGGTACGGCGGTCGTCGTGGTGCTCCACCCGCTGCCGGCCGGCGCAGTTGCAACGCGCCGTTCGACCGGCTTGCGCGCTGCGGCCACTTTCATGCTACCGGTCTCCAACTTCCGGCGCTGGGCCTGCGCGGTGACGAAACTGCTCGGCAGGCAGCGCCCATCCGACGACGCCGTCTGGCCGGCAGGGCAGCCCTTGCCGCAAGCCTGCGCCGCGTGGCCCTGCACCAGCGTCAGCAGGATGTAATCCGGCGCATCGACAGGGAGCGTCGCATTCACGCGATCGGTGAACGCAGCCATGGCCTTCCTGCTCGCCGCACTCCAAGTCCCGGTGAGCTCGCCGTCATAGCAGCCGACGCGCTTGAGCTCCTTCTGCAGGTTGCGGGCGAGCTGCTGCTTCGACTCCTCGTCGCCGGGGCGCGCCGAGGCCACGCGCACGCTGTGGGCGCTCGAGCTGACGGCAGCTGCGGCAACCGCCGGACGCGGGGCCGGCGTTCCGATCTCAATGGCGGCCGGAGCACGCTGAACGAGCAGCGGCTGCTGGGGTGAGAACGTGCGAGGTGCGTCGGGCGTCGCGGCGACCGTGGCGCTCGCCGCAACCGGCGCCGGAATGGCAGACGCCGGCTGATGCGTGCCAATCTTTGTCACTTGTGCGAGGCGCTTCTCATCATCCCCGCTCGGCATCGCATACGCGAGGACGCCGACGCCACCGAGCAGGACGACGAGGCCGGTCAATTTGCTCATAATCGAAACTCCAGTACGCGCGGACACAAGCCGGAGCCGGAGAGTACCGGAGCGGACGACCTCAGGCGATGACGATCGTCGGTGTCAGCCGATCCGATCGATGCGCCGTGCACGTCTCGTCTGTTACCGCATCGCTGCAGACGTGGCTCGCGCAAAGACGATATAATGTTAACCAGATGTTCGCGCGGCGCAATGGGAAAAGGAGCACACGCACCATCTCCGCAGACAAGGGTAATCGGAGGCCACACACTGTGGCCCGACGGTCGCATCCCACTGATGTCGGCGCTGGTGCGGATCCCCTGCCAGCGGTTCCGGCCGAGCCGTGTCGTGAGATTGGCGGCTTCGGCGAGGGTGGACGGCGAACGCCGCCAGATCTTGGAACCCTCCCGGGCACCGGTCAGCCTGTAGAGAAACTGCGCGCCGTCGTGGATAAAGTGTGGATCTCCCGTGGATCGCGGTCGCGGTCGCCGGTCCGCACCTCACGAAGGGTCAACCTGCGGAGCTCGACCGATGCCAGGGCGCCACACACTAGAGACCTGAATCGATTACCGGAAAAGTACGAATCTGTTAACGTTCCTCGTGAGGGACGTATTGCGTCGCATCAGTTGTGGCGTTTGCGCGGGTGTCCCGGCGGTTGTTCACAGGCTACGTCGAGCGGCGATGGCAACTTGTGGACGGAGCCGGCTCTTGTAAGTCACGCATCGTGCAGCGACGGTCAGGACCGGCGTCGACCAGCGTCCTTTTTGGGATAGGGCGAGCTCCTGGGTGACGAGAATGCGGTTCCGGTCGGCGGCAGTGGCTCCTTTGAGGGGCCGTGCCGTGGCGTGACGCTCGGCGCCTCCCTCCATGCGAAATTGTCGACGTGCGTGCCCGCCCCTCGTCGCGCGTCCCGCGGGATACAAAAAAGGAAGGGGCTGAACATGCGCCATCTACTAGGCGTTCTGGGTGTCGTCGCGGCCGGCGTACTACTCGCCGTGTCGGCTGCGATGAACTGGCGGTTTGGGTACAGTCTCGGGAAAACCGAGTTCGATGGGCACATTTACGGGGCGGCCAGCGCGGCAGCTGATTGCTTCAAAGCACTCGTGCCATTCTTTCTGTTTGCCGCAGTTCGCAACAAGATGTGGTCGCAAGCGATCGCATCGGCCGTGGTCTGGATCGTCGTGACAGCCTACTCGCTCACGTCGGCCCTTGGTCACGCCGCACTGAACCGGCTCGATACCGCCGGCCAGCGCGCAGTCGAGGCACAGACGTACAGGGACGCTCGCGCGGATCTGAAGCGTGCGCAGGATCAACTTTCGTGGATCCCGCAGCATCGCCCGGCCGCCACTGTCCAGAGCGACGTCGACGGCCTCAAGAACCAGCGGGCCTGGGGCTGGACCAAGGGGTGCACCGAGTTGAACGGCAAGTTCAACCGTGACTTCTGCCAGACCTACGGCGCGCTGTTGTCTGAGCTCGCGTCTGCTCGAGAGGCGGCGAAGCTCGAATCCCGGATCGCCGACGTTACGGCGAAGATCGGGCAGAAGGCTGGCGGCACCGTCATGACCGAGGCCGACCCGCAGGCAGCCGTTCTCACCAAGCTCGCCTCGACGTTTGTGTCGGGCATCAAGGTCGAGGACATGCAACTGGCGCTGACACTGTTCATCGCCATGCTGCTGGAGATCGGCTCGGCCTTCGGCATGTACGTCGCCTTCAGCACGTGGCGTCTCTACGATCAGGCCGCCCCTGCCGCACCCGCCATGAGCGCGATTGCGACGCCGGTCGACCTGGTCGAGCCTGTCGCCGCTGCCGTGGCCAAGCCGCGGGTCAGCGCCAACGACAACCGGTCGGCGCCAGCCAAGCTTGTGGCGCCGGAGACGGACGTGGAGCGTTTCTATCGCGAAAGAATTGGTACCCAAGACGGTTCGAGTCTGACGGCAACGACCTTGTACGAAGACTATTGCGTCTGGTGCGAGGAGCAGAAGAAGGAGCCTCTGGCACTTCCAACATTCGGTCGTGAGTTCGGTGAGCTTGGCGTACGCAAAGAGAAGATTGCTGGACGCGTACGCTACATCGGAGTTGCGCTGAAGACGGGGATACGGCTCGAGGAGGATAAGAAGTCGCCGGTCTTGGGCACACAGGCCGCTTGAGCGGCTGAACCAAAGGAAAAAGGGTCACGCGAGTGACCCTTTTTTTCATGTCCGGCTGTAGAGCAGGAGGAGCCTTCGGGCTCCTCATTCATTTTCAAGCGGGCTCGCGCGGCTGTGCTATCGCTCTGTTTTCTGCATATGACGCACGATGGCGCCGAGCAGGCCGACCAGCTTCTCGCGATCGCTCGCCGATAGTGCGGCCAGGATCTGCGCGTCGACCTTGTTCGCAATGCCGCCTGACGCCTCGACGATCTCCCGGCCGGCATCCGTCAGGCGCACCGCATATGCGCGAGCGTCCTCGCGCGTGCGGCGGCGCTGGAGCAGGCCCTTCTTGAGCAGCCGGCGCACGAGGTCGGCGAGAGTCGACCGATCGATGCCCGTTCGCTCGACGATGTCGGTCTGGCTGCCGCCGGAATGCTCGTAGGCGGCGACAAGCACCGCATACTGGCGCGGCGTCAGATCCCAGCGCTGGAACTCGGTCGTGAAGATCTCCTCGGCGCATTGCCCGGCCCGGTGCAGAAGGTGGACCGCCGAGCCGTGGAGCTCCGAGCGCTCGCCCCCGGGCTTCTTCTCGCGGGATTTGTCTTTTCCCGTTCGCGCGTATGTCATGACCATAGCTTCCTCTCGAGACTTGCACCCCGCGTTGTTGACGAGGCGCGCACCATTCCGAATCCAAATGACAGCATTACCAATCGCGATGGGCCGGTGTCCGACTGCGCAGATGCGTGACGAGGAGGCGGAGCTCGACGAGACCTGTACCCGGCGCTCGGAGCATGACGACGCGCCAAATCGTCAAATCATCGGACCTCGAGGACCGCTCGACTTCTACTCGCGCCTACGGCGACCGGTGACCGGTGACCGGCACTCACCAACGCCTTGTAACAGATCATATTCTGGGGTGTATAAATACAAACAGCAATGTCAAAAACGAGAGGCTTGGCTGTGAGAAAACGTTCAGACGATCTCGACTGGGCGGACCTCAAAGTCTTTGCCGAGCTGGCCCGCAGCCGCAGCCTGTCTGGCGCGGCCCGCAAGCTCGGGGTCACGCACGCGACGGTTGGACGGCGCATCGCGCAGCTCGAGGCGGCGATCGGCCACGCGCTCGTCTCGCGCCGCGACGGGTCCTATGTGCTGACTGCGGAGGGGGAACGCATTGCGACGCTGCTCGGTCCGATGGAGGGCCAGGTGCTGAGCATCACGCGAACCCAGGCCGGCCGCAGCACAGACGTCACGGGCCCGGTCCGCCTGACGGCAACCGACGCAATCGGGAGCCTGTTTATCGTTCCCCGCCTGAAGCCGCTCGCAGAGCAGTATCCGGGGATCGGCCTCGAGGTCATCATCGACCAGCGCAATCTCAGCCTCGCGCGCCGCGAAGCCGATATCGCGATCAGGCTCGCGCGGCCCGCCGGTGGAGACATCGTTGCGACGCGGCTGTGCCGTATCTGCTACCGCTTCTACGCGCGACGGGAGCCTGGCGCGCACAAGCTCTCGCCTGGCCAGCCCTACATCGGCTATGACGACTGGAATACGCCATCGGTCGAGAACCAGCATTTCGCCAACGTCACCCCGGCCGACCGGCGCATCGCCATGGTGACGAACCATCTGCCGACCCGTTACGCGGCCGTGCGCGCCGGGCTCGGCATCGGCCTGCTGCCGCAATTCATCGGCGATGCGTCGGGCGATCTCGACCGCGTCCCGCACCGCGGGCCGAGCTTGATGCGCGAGGCCTGGCTGCTGGTGCACAAGGACCTCAAGAACGCCGCGCGTATTCGGGTGTGCCGCGAGTTTCTCGTCGACATATTCGCGGGCGCAAAGGAGGCGCTCTGCGGCGACTGACCCCGCCGCGGCCTTGTCGCGCGCCGCAAGCCTGCTATCTCTGTCGGCTCGCAAGGGAGACCGCTCATGTCCGAAGCGAACGCGCACAAGTTCTATATCGGCGGAGCATGGGTCGCGCCGCTGGAGCCGCGGCATGTCGCCGTGTTCAACCCGGCCACCGAGACCGAGATCGGCACGGTGGCGATGGGCTCGGCGCGGGACCTGGATCGGGCGGTCGAGGCGGCGCGCGCTGCCTTCCCGGCGTTTGCGGCGACGACGCGCGAGGACCGGCTCGCGCTGCTCGGCCGCATCGGCGAGGCCTACAAGAAGCGGTTTGTCGAGATGGGAGCAGCCATCTCGTGCGAGATGGGCGCGCCGATCACGTTCGCGACCAAGATGCAGGCGGGCGCCGGCCTCGGCCACTTTCGGGCAGCGGCCGACGTTCTGAAGACCTACCCGTTCGAGGAGGTAATGGGCGGCACGCTCCTCGCCCGCGAACCGATCGGCGTTGCCGGCATGATCACGCCGTGGAACTGGCCGGCGAACCAGATCGCCTGCAAAGTTGCGCCCGCGCTCGCCGCTGGCTGCACGATGGTGCTCAAGCCGTCCGAGCTCGCGCCGTACTCCGCGCTGCTCCTTGCCGGGATCCTGCACGAGGCGGGGGTTCCGAAGGGCGTGTTCAATCTCGTCAACGGGGATGGGCCGGGTGTCGGCGCGCCGATGGCCGCGCATCCGGGCATCGACGTCATCTCGTTCACCGGCTCGACGCGGGCCGGCATCGACGTCGCGATCAGGGCCGCGCCGACCGTGAAGCGCGTCGGTCAGGAGCTCGGCGGCAAGTCGGCGAACATCCTGCTCGACGACGTCGATTTCGCGAAGGCCGTTCCCGCGGCGGTCGCCGCCTGCATGCGCAACTCGGGACAGTCATGCAACGCGCCGACGCGGCTGCTCGTGCCCGTGGGTCGCATGGAGGAAGCGGCGGCGCTCGCCAAAGGCGCGGCCGAGCACGTGAAGGTCGGCGATCCGGCGAGCCCCGACACCGAGATGGGCCCGGTCGTCTCCAAGGCGCAATGGACGAAGATCCAAGGGCTGATCGAGGCGGGGATCGAGGAGGGGGCGCGCGCAGTCGCCGGCGGTCCCGGCCGCCCCGACGGCCTTGCCCGCGGCTTCTATGTGCGACCGACGGTCTTCGCCCATGTGACGCCGACGATGCGCATCGCGCGCGAGGAGATCTTCGGCCCCGTGCTGTCGATCATCGGCTACCGGGACGAGGCGGACGCGGTCGCGATCGCCAACGCCTCGGAGTTCGGCCTCGCCGGCTACGTGTCGAGTGCCTCGGCCGAGCGCGCCAAGCGCGTCGCGCGCCAGCTCCGCGCCGGCAGCATTCACATCAACAACGCGCCATCCGACATCCAGGCACCGTTCGGCGGCTACAAGCAGTCCGGCAACGGCCGCGAGTGGGGCCGCTTCGGCCTCGAGGAGTATCTCGAGGTCAAGGCTGTGATGGGCTGGGGCGCGGCGTGAGGGGCGAGATCGGCGCCGTCTTAGCCCGGATAGCGCATGAGGCCGTCCGCCAAACGATCTTTCCTGTGGTCGGTGGAGATCGGGTCAGTTCGTGAGGCGCGAGACGCCGGGCGCGTAGGTCATCGCACCGGAAGAGAGCGCCGCCGGCAGTGGCGTCGCGCTCGGGGTGTAGTTCGCGTTCAGGTGCAGGCGGGCGTGGGAGGAGAGCTGCAGCTTCTTGACCACCCATACCGTCCAGTCGGAACTGGCGTAGACATCGCCGTTGCACTGGATGTCGATCTCGGCATTCGGGGAATAGACTGCGCCCTGCATGATGCTGGACGCGTGCGAGCCAATGCGATGCGCATTGCTCAAGGGCTCGGCGGCCCACACCAACATGCCCTTGTAGGCGCCCGTGGACGGCGCCTTGAAATTGATGTGCGAGCTGCTGCCCCAGTCGATCCGGGCATTGCCGTTGATCAGGTAGAAGAACACGCCGTTGCCGGAGACCTGCGCCGAAGACCCGATCTTGAACTGGCCATTCTTGATGATGTACACGCCCGGATTGAAGGTGACGGTGGCGTTCGAGCCGATATCGATGCCGCCGCAATGCACGCCCGGATTGAGTGTCTCAGTCCTGTTGCCGTTGACCTTCGTATTGTTGAACGTGCAGCTGCCGACGATCGGCGCCAGCATGGATGCAAACGGATCGGACATGCGCGGGCAGCCCCCTGAGCCTTTCCGCGGGGTAGGCGAGTATGACGGGTCGGTATCGTAGTCGCCATAAACGCACGTGAAAGTCGACGTGATGCTGCCTTTGTCGTTGCCGAAGATCGCGGAGCTGGAACCCGAGTTCACATACACACCGCAATTTGCGTTGATGTGGCTGCCGGTGCCTCCGCCATTGATCTTGATACCGTAGTCGGACTGCTCGAGCGCGAGGAGACAGGCCGGGCCCCCGGCCGAGGCGTCCTGCGCAACAACCGCCTTGGACGAAGCGGCAATTTCAACTTTGCCACTGTTTGCGCCGGGAACGAGAACCTGCATGAAGAATGGTGCGACCAGGGCCGTGGCATCGATCGACACGTTCGTTCCCGAGACGCTCACGGTGGGCGTAGCGCCCGAGGTCCACCGGTTGCCGGAATTGTTTGCCGCGAAGATGGCGGCGGCGATCTGCTGGCGCTGGGTAGCGGTATGGTCGCCGGCCACGGAGGCGGCGAGGACCGCGGCGTCCGCCGATGACTGCAGATGAGCCCGCGCCGTCACCAATCGTCCGAAGTCGACCGCGAGCCCCACGATGCCGACCACGACCGTCGCCGTCAGCGCAAACAGTATGGCGATCGAACCCCGCTCTTCGGCGCGGAAGGAAGAACGGTTGGTTGGGTGCATCGGCTTGGCCTGTCGACTGGATGTGGAACGGGCACGCGAGGGTCTCGCGCGTGTTGGGATTGATCATTGCTCCGGCGGGAGCGATTTCGATTGCACCGAACCCGCCATTTTTAGGCAACGGCGATCTTAGACGATGACCATTGCCGCTTGGTTTCCGAGACCTTGCTGCGGCAGGAAGAATTTGCGGTGTAGCGTTCACGACCCGTCAGCACCTGTGTAGGCTCCGTTGCCGGGCGCAGCGGCCTGGGACAATAGCCGGCATTGTGCCGCGGTTTTCTGGCGGCCGAGGTCGTCGACACCAGGGAAAGGAGCCGCAGGGCGTGAGCGACGAGCAGAGCTGGCGGCGGCTGCGCGCCGAGCCCCACTGGCCGCTGGCCGGCATCGGCCACAACGCCGGCCCGCCGCTCGACGAGGAGCCGCCCGGCAAGCTGCTGCTGGTCCGCCATCACTGGCGCCGCGCGCACAAGGCCGCGCGCGCGGTCGCCTCAATGGACATCGTGCGCTTCCGCGTGCGACGCGCGGCGGCGGCGGGCGTCGGCTATGATGACTACGTCAGCGAGCTGCTCGATTCCGGACGGCATCTGCAACGCGACGACGTCGCGGCGCGCAAGGCTGGCAAGGCGAAGGCAGGGCTCGACAGGCCGCGCAAGCCGCGGACATAGTCGCCGCCTCACGAAGCGGGAGGGTCGATGGCAACGCCGCTCGACATTCTGAAGCGCGAGACGAAGGTGCTGATCTTCGATCTCTACGGCACCGTCGTCGACATGCAGTCGGGCCTCACGCAGGCGGTCGCGCCGTTCCTCGCGCGCAAGGGGTGGACGGGCGAGCCGTCGAGCTTCGTGACCTGGTGGCGGCGCACCCACTTCGAGGACAGCATGATCGATGCGCTTCTCGACCGCGGCCACACGCCGTACCGCCAGATCGGCCAACGTGCCGTCGCGCAGGTGATGGAGCGGTGCGGCATCGCACATGCGCCGGGCGACGCCGAGTGGCTCGTCGAACGCATCACCAGGCTGAAGCCGTTCGGCGACGTGGTGGCCGCGCTCGAGCGGTTGAGGAGCAGCTACAAGCTGGTCGTGCTCTCGAACGGCGACCGCGACATGCTGGCGGCCGCGCGGCCGCAGATCGGTTTCGACTTCGACCTGATGATCTCGGTGCAGGAGGCGGGCTATTTCAAGCCGCATTTCGCGACCTACGCGACGGCCGAGGCGATCATCGGCAAGACCTGGCCGAACGTCGAGCGCACGAGCTCTCTGTTCGTCGCAAATCATCCGTTCGACTGCATCGGCGCCAAGGCGCACGGTTTCCGCTCTGCCTTCATCGACCGCCGCAAGCGGCCGTTCGGCCAGTCGCCGCTGCAGCCCGATCTCGTCGCCGCCGACTTCACGAGCCTCGCCGACGCGCTGCTGTAAGGGAAATGTCAGATGGCGCTGCCGCCGCCCGCCGTTGTCGGCATTCCGCTCGCCGACGTCGACACCCCGGCACTGATCGTCGATCTCGACGCCTTCGAACGCAATCTCGCGCGCATGGCGGGGCGGGCGAATGCGCTCGGTGTCAGGCTGCGCCCGCATGCCAAGACGCACAAGTCGCCGCTGATCGCCATGAAGCAGATCGCGCACGGAGCGGTCGGCGTGTGCTGCCAGAAGGTATCGGAGGCGGAGGTGCTGGTCGCGGGTGGCGTGCCGGACGTGCTCGTCTCCAACGAGGTTGTCGGCCGGGTCAAGCTCGATCGCCTCGCCGCACTTTCGCGCGCTGCCCGCGTCGCCCTCTGCATCGACACGACGGCGCTGATCCGCGACACCGCCGAGGCGGCCGAGCGGGCGGGCATGCAACTCGGCGTGCTGGTCGAGATCGACGTCGGCGGCCGGCGCTGCGGCATCGCACCGGGCGCGCCGGCGGCCGAGCTCGCGCGCCTCGTCGACCGTGAGCCGAGCCTGCGCTTCGCCGGGCTCCAGGCCTACCATGGCTCGGCCCAGCACAAGCGGACACATGGCGAGCGCAGGGCGGCGATCGGCGAGGCGGCGGACCGCGTGCGGGTCACGCTCGATGCGCTCGAGCGGTCCGGGCTCGCCTGCGAAACGGTCGGCGGGGCGGGCACCGGCACGTTCGAGTTCGAGGGCGCGAGCGGGATCTGGAACGAGTTGCAGCCCGGCTCCTACGTGTTCATGGACGGCGACTACGCCCGCAACCTCGGGCCCGACGGCCGACCCGTCGACAGCTTCGAGCACGCGCTCTTCCTGCACGTGACCGTGCTGTCGACGAACGGATCGGACCGTGCCGTCATCGACGCCGGCCACAAGGCGGTCTCGAACGACTCCGGCTTTCCCGACATCGTCGGCCGCTCCGGCGCGGTCTATCACCGCCCCTCCGACGAGCACGGCGTCCTCGACCTCACCCGCTGCAACGACCGTCCGCGCGTCGGCGACAAGCTGCGGCTGATCCCGGGTCACTGCGATCCGACGGTTAACCTGCACGACTGGTGCATCGGTGTGCGCGGCCTCGGCTCGGCCGATCCCCATGTGACCGAGATCTGGCCGGTGGCGGCGCGTGGAGCGGTGTTCTGAGTTCGTTCATCCTCTACCGCTATTGCGGTTCGCCGCCCGTTACCTACATATGCCGCAAGCCCAACCGAGGAGGGACGTCGCCATGGACGCCAACGAACGCCAGCTGATTTCGGGCCTCTTCGACCGCATGCGCAGCCAGGGCGCGATCGAGAAGGATCGCGATGCAGAGTCTCTCATCGCCCAGTCTGTGCGCCAGAACCCCGACGCCGCCTACATGCTGGTGCAGTCGGTGCTGGTTCAGGAGCACACCCTCCAGCAGGCGGGCCAGCGCATCGAGGAGCTCGAGGACCGCATGCGCCAGCTCGAGGCGCAGGCGCGGCCCCAGCAGCAGCCGGCGAGCGGTGGGTTCCTCGGCGGCCTGTTCGGCGGCTCGCGGCCCGCGCCGCAGTCGATGACCGCACCGCGCCAGTCGTCCGGTTTCGGCGGTGGCGGGGTTGCGCGTCCCGGCGGTCCGTGGGGGGCGCCGCAGCAGGCGGCCCCGATGGCGGCGGGCGGTGGCGGCAGCTTCATGAAGTCGGCGATGGCGACGGCGGCCGGTGTTGCCGGCGGCATGCTGCTCGCCGACAGCATCCGCAACATGATGAGCGGCAATTCGGGCGGGCTCGGCGGCTCGCGGACCGCTTCGCCCGGCGGCGAGTTCGGTCCCCAGCAGGCGGCGAGCGACGCCTACCAGAACGACGGCAACGATCCGGGCTATGACACCCAGCAGACCGCCGACGACGGCGCCTGGGGCGGTGGCGACGACATCGACGTCTGAGCCGGACGGCATGACATGATCAGGGCGCGGCACCGTACCCGGCGTCGCGCCCTTCGCGTCGGCTCACGACCACTGGCCGCGGTTGCCAGCCGGCGCCTTGCTCCCGGTGCCGGATGCGAACCGCACCGCTTCCGCGGCGGCGCGCACGAGCGCCTTGGCTTTGTTGAAGCACTCCTGCTGCTCGCTCTCGGGCACCGAGTCGAAAACGAGGCCGGCTCCGGCCTGCACGTGCATCACGCCGTCCTTGACGAGCGCCGTGCGCAGCACGATGCAGGTATCCATCTCGCCATCCGCCGAAAAGTAGCCAACGCAGCCGGCATACGGACCGCGCTTCGATTTCTCGAGCTCGTCGATGATCTCCATCGCGCGCACCTTGGGCGCGCCCGAGACCGTGCCGGCGGGAAAGCCCGCCATCAGCGCATCGATCGCATCGCTATCGGGCCGGAGCTTGCCGATCACATTGGAGACGATGTGCATGACGTGGCTGTAGCGCTCGAGGATGAAGCGCTCGGTCACCTCCACAGAGCCGATCTCGGCGACACGGCCGACGTCGTTGCGGCCGAGATCGAGCAGCATCAGGTGCTCGGCGCGCTCCTTCGGATCGGCGAGCAGGGCCTCGCCCAGCGCCTGGTCCTCGGCCGCGGTCGCGCCGCGCCGCGCGGTGCCGGCGATCGGGCGGATCGTCACCTCGCCCTTGCGCACGCGCACGAGGATCTCGGGCGAGGAGCCGACCAGCGCATACGCGCCGAACTCGAGATAGAAGAGGAACGGCGAGGGGTTCGTGCGCCGCAGCGCCCGGTAGAGCGCGAACGGGGGCAGCGCGAACGGCGCCGAGAAGCGCTGCGATAGCACGACCTGGAACACGTCACCGGCGCGGATGTACTCCCGCGCGCGGCGCACCATGGCGAGGTATTCCGCCTCGCTGGTGTTCGATACGGGCTCCACGTGCGCAACCGATACGGCCTTGCGGCCGACCGCGTGGGGCAACGGCCGGTCGAGCGCGGTGACCACCGACTTGAGCCGCTTGACGGCGGCCGCGTGCGCGGCCCGCGCCGACGTCTTCGGCGCCGGCCGCACCGGCGTGACGACGGTCATCTCGTCCTTCACGGCATCGAAGATCACCATGATGGTCGGCCGTATCAGCACCGCGTCGGGAATGCCGAGCGCGTCCTCCGGTTGGTTTGGAAGGTGCTCGATGAGGCGAACGGTGTCGTAGCCCATGTAGCCGAACACGCCGGCGGCCATCGGCGGCAGGCCGTCGGGTAACTTGATCCGGCTGTCGGCGAGCAAGGCGCGGAGCGAGGCGAGCGCGGGCTGCGGCTCGGCCTTGAAGGCGCCCGGCCGCTTGGACGGATCGCGGTTGATCTCCGCCCGCTCGCCGGAGGCCCGCCAGACCAGGTCGGGTGCGAGGCCGATGATCGAGTAGCGGCCACGCACGGCACCGCCCTCGACCGACTCGAGCAGGAAGCTCAGCCGCCGGTCGGGCGCGAGCTTCAGATATGCGGAGACGGGCGTCTCGAGGTCGGCGACCAGCCGCGTCGATACAACCTGCGCCGCGCCGGCCGCGTAGCCCCGTGCAAATGCGTCGAGACCGGGCGCGATCTCGAGTGCGGCCGAGCGCTTGGCGTGGGTGCTCACGGGCGCCGGTCAGCGGTCATTGCTGCCCCTGCCGGTCGGCACCGGTCGCACGGCGGAACTCCGCCTCGTTGATGCGCACGCCGAGGCGGTCTTGAAGTGCTGCCACGTACTCGGCGAGGCGATCGGTCTGCATCTGCCGCGCGAGGTCGGCCTGCAGCCTCTCTGCCTGCTCCTTGCCGAGGGCCGGCGCCGGCGTGATCTCGGTCACCTTCAAGACGATGCGCGACTTGCCATCGGTCGTGTCGGTCGTGCCGGCGCCGCCCTTCGGAATGGCGAACGCCTGGCGCACCGCTCCCTCGCCGAGGCCCGGGGTCGCGCCGAAGCGGCGGAACGGCTGGGTCGTCTCGAGCTTGCCGCCGACCTCCGCGGCGAGTTTATCCATCGCCTCGCCGGCCTTGGCGCGATCGACGAGCTTGACCGCCGCGGCCTGCACGGCCTTGCGCATCTCCACATCGAACCAGACCGCCTTGACGTCGGCCTTCACCTCGTCGAGCGGTTTCTGCTTTTCCGGTGTCGTGCCGATGAGATCGATCCAGGCGTAGCCGCCATCGGCGAGTTCGATGGCCTCGAACTCGACACCGATCTTGGCCTCGAACGCGGCGGCGACGATGCGCTGGCCGTCCGGACCTTCGAATGCCGGCTTGCCGTCGGGCGCCTTGCCGCTGCGGTCGGTGCCCGCGACCTCGAGATGCTTGAGCTTCAGGATCTCGGCGATCTGCTTCAGGGTCTTGCCGGCGCCCTTGTTGTCGTCGACCTTGTCATGGAGCTGCTGCACCTCGCGGCCGGCCCTGTCGGCGGCGAGCCTGTCGCGCACCTCGCCCTTGACCTCGTCGAGCGACTTCTGCTTGCCGGGCTGGATCTCCGTCACTCGCACGAGCACGGTCGCAAAGCGGCCCTCGATCACGCCCGAGACCTTGTCCTTGGCGAGTGCGAAGGTGGCATCGGCGATCTTGGCGTCGATCAGCTCCTTGCGCGAGACGATCCCGAGGTTGATGTCGCTCTCCTTGGCGCCGGCGTCCTTGGCGGCTTCAGCAAACGGCTTGCCGCCCGCGATCGCCTTGGCGGCGGCCTCGGCGGCGGCCTTGTCCGCAAACGAGATCTGCTGGACCCGCCGGCGCTCGGGCTCGTTGTAGCGCTCCTTGTCGGCCTCGTAGGCGGCCTTGATATCGGCGTCGGCGACGAGGATCGCACGCTTCAACTCGTCCATGCTCAGCAGCAGCACGCCGAGCTTGCGGTACTCGGGATGCACGAACTGCCGCTTGTTCTGCTCGTAGGTCTCGGCGAGCTTGGCGTCGTCGGGATCTGCAACCTTGGCGACCTTGGCCGGATCGAGCGTGAAATGCTGCGCGACGCGCGTCTCCTCGCGGAAGGAATGCACGAGGTCGATCGAGGCCCGCGGCACGGTGACATCGCGCATCAGCGCGTCGGTGATCTGCTCGCGCACCTCGTCCTTTCGCCGCATGGCGATCAAGCCGCGCTCGTTGAGACCGTTCTGGCGCAGGAACTGGTCGAGTGCGAGGCGGTTGAACTTGCCATCGAGGCCTTGGAACGACGGCTCCTTCTGGATGGCGTCGATGATCGCCTCCTCGCCGATGCCGAGCCGCAGTTGCTTGGCGTGGGCGTCGACCGCGGTCGAGCCGACGAGGCGCGATAGCACCTGCGCATCGAGCCCGAACGCGCGGGCCTGCTCAGCATTGATCCGGCCGCCGGTGCGGCGGCGCAGCTCGTCGAGCTGAGCCTCGTAGGCGCGGCGGAACTCCTCGGTCGATATTTCGATCTTGCCGACTTGGGCGAGCGAGCCGGCGCCATACCCCCGGAACACGTCGGCGACGCCCCAGATCGCGAAAGCGATCACCAGCGGCACCAGAAGCAGCCATTTCATGACCCAGCTTTGGGCGCCGCGTCGTAGGGCATCGAGCATCGGGTGCCTTCTCGGATTTGGGACGGGACGCGGGCCGTGCTCCTGGAGACCCGGCCACATCGCCGCAGCGCAAGCGGAGGCCGGGACCCGCCGTTCCATGGGCTGCGAACGGTGTGATATGAAGCCCACCGCGATCGGGATTGCAAGGCCGCGTGCGGCCGGTCAGGGTGGCGCAGGGACGCAGCCCGCGGGTCGCCAGAATCGAGCGGCGCCGCGCCGACCGGGCACGGCTGAGAGGACGGGCGCAGAGATGGGAACAGCCAACGTGCGGCCACTGGTGACGGGCAACTGGAAAATGAATGGGCTCGCCGCGGCGCTCACCGAGGCCGCCAAGGTGCGCGACGCGATCGGATCGGCCGGATGCGACGTGATGGTCTGTCCGCCCGCCACACTGGTCGCGACACTTGCCACCGCAGTGGAGGGCTCGAACCTCGCGGTTGGCGGCCAGGACTGCCACGCGAAGGCCTCGGGCGCACATACCGGCGACGTGTCGGCCGAGATGCTGAAGGACGCCGGCGCCAGCGCGGTCATCGTCGGCCACTCGGAACGCCGCGCCGATCACGGGGAGAGCGACGCCGCGGTCAAGGCCAAGTCTGATGCCGCGCACCGCGCCGGGCTCATCGCGATCGTGTGCGTCGGCGAGACGGCGGATGAGCGCAAGGGCGACCGCACGTTCGATATCATCCGCGGCCAGATCGCAGGCTCCATGCCGGACCGGGCGACGGCCGCGAACACCATCGTCGCCTACGAGCCGGTCTGGGCCATCGGCACGGGGCTCACGCCGACCGCCGCCGACGTCGCCGAGGTGCACGCGCTGATCCGCAGCCTGCTCGTCGCGCGGTACGGCGCGGCGGGCAAGGGCCTGCGCATCCTCTATGGCGGGTCGGTGAAGCCGGCGAACGCGCGCGAGCTAATGGCCGTCGCCAACGTCGACGGAGCACTCGTCGGCGGCGCCAGCCTCAAAGCCGACGATTTCCTCGGTATCATCGCTGCCTATCGTTGAGCAGAGAGAGCGGCATGCACAAGTCGAAGCCGGTGATGTGGCGAGCCATGGGAGCACTGGGCGCGTTCCTGGCGGGGGGGCTCGTGGCGGAAGTGCGCGCCGCGCCACTCGAGAATGAGGCCTGCGACCAGCTCAAGGCCGAGCAGGCGACGCTCGGCATCGCAGGCGCGCGGACGCACCTCGCTAAAGGTCCGGCCTGGGCGAAGGCGAACCTCTCCGCCGACAAGCTCCAGCAGATTGCTCGCCTCATCGAGGTCGACGAGCAGGTGTCGTTCCGCTGCGTGCAGCCGCGTCAGCCGCTCCTGCGTGCGGCGACCCAGACGCCGGCCGGCGCCGATGGAACCGCCCCAGCGGCCGTCTCGCCGAAGTCGAAGGCGCGCGCGGCGGCCGTCAAGCCGCCAGCGGCAGAAGGCGCCGCGCCCGATGCGGCCGCCCCGGCCGCTGCAACTCCGGCGCCGCCAGCGGAAGCATCAGGCAAGCCGCCCGCACCACCGCGGGCGGCGACCGTCAGGCCGAAGCCGAAAGCAGCCGACGTGCCGAAGGGCAATGACGCCTATGTGCCACCCGCAACGGGCGATGCCGCCGGCGGTGGCCTCGGCGGTCAGGTGCAGCGGCTCAATCGGGGCGAGCCCGCCAAGGCGCCCGGGCAGTGAGTGCGCGGCTCGTCTGAGGACCGTTTGCAGGCCTCGGGCACTTGGTGTAGAAGGCGCGGCCGCCCGGGCCGCGGCCAAGCGCGCCGCCCGCTGCCACCCGCCTGGAGTTCGCCTGCATGACGACGGTCGTTCTCGTCATTCACCTGATGATTGCCGCCGCGCTCGTCGCGGTCGTTCTGCTGCAGCGCTCGGAGGGTGGCGCGCTCGGCATCGGCGGCGGGGGAGGGGGCGGGTTCCTGACGGGACGCGGCACCGCGAACCTGCTGACGCGGGCGACCGCGGGCCTCGCCGCCGCATTCTTCGCGACCAGCATCATCCTGTCGATCCTCGCCAATCGCGCGACCGCACCGTCCTCGGTGTTTGATCGCGCAGCGCCTGCCGCCCCGGCCGCACCGGGGGGCTCGGCGACGCCCGGTTCCGCACCCGCTCCAGCCGCTCCGGCGGAGGGCCGCGGCGGCATCCTCGACAAGCTGCAGCCGAAGGCGCCGAGCGGTCCCGCCGTGCCGCAGACGCGGTAGACCTGCCATGGCCGAACGTCTCGAGATCGTCTTCGCGCCGCTCGCCGCGCACTGGTCGGCCGCGACGGCGCTGCTGGTAACGCAGGGGCTCGGCCTCGCCGGAACGGGCAAGGACGCGAACCAGCGCTCGGGCGGCGCACTCGAGCGCGCTGCCGGCGCCGCCGATTTCACCGGCAAGCCGAAGAGCACGATCGAGCTGCTCGCGCCACCGAAGCTCGATTGCCAGCGGCTCGTCCTGGTCGGGGTCGGCAAACCCGACGAGCTCAAGGACAACGACTGGACCTCGCTCGGCGGCACGGCCTTCGGCCAGCTGGCGAGCCGCAAGGGCGAGGCCGCGAGCCTCGTCGCCGAGGTGGCCGGCATTGCCGGCGCCAAGGCCGGCGCCGAGATCGCCGCCGACCTCGCACTCGGCGCGCTGCTCCGGAGCTATCGGTTCCGCAAGTATCAGACGCGACCGGGCGCCAACGGGGAGGGGGAGCCGCCGCCGTCGACGCTCGCCCGGCTCACCGTGCATTGCCAGGACCCGGATGCCGCCGAGAGCGCCTTCGAGCGCCGCCGCGCGGTCGCGGGCGGCGTCTTCCTTGCGCGCGATCTCGTCAACGAGCCGGCCAATGTGCTCGGCCCCGTGGAGTTCGCCGAGCGCGCCGCCGCGCTGACGCGCGCCAGCCTCGAGGTCGAGGTGCTCGACGTCGATGCGATGGCCGCCCTCAAGATGGCCGCGCTGCTCGGCGTCGGGCAGGGGAGCGTCCGTCCATCGCGCCTTGTCGTCATGCAGTGGCACGGCGCCAAGGGCAAGCGCGCCAAGCCGCTGTGCTTCGTCGGCAAGGGCGTCGTGTTCGACACCGGCGGCATCTCGATCAAGCCGGCGGCCGGCATGGAGGACATGAAAGGCGACATGGGCGGCGCCGCGTGCGTCACCGGCCTCATGCTCGCGCTCGCCGAGCGCAAGTCGCCCGTCCACGCCGTCGGCCTCATCGGCCTCGTGGAGAACATGCCCTCGGGTTCCGCCCAGCGCCCGGGTGACATCGTGACCTCGATGTCGGGCCAGACGATCGAGGTCCTCAATACCGATGCCGAAGGACGCCTCGTGCTCGCCGACATGCTCTGGTACGCGCAGGAGCGGTTCAAGCCGCGGCTCATCGTCGACCTCGCGACGCTGACGGGCGCCATCATGGTCGCGCTCGGCAAGGAATACGCCGGCCTCTTCGCGAACGACGACAAGCTCGCCGCCGACCTCGCCGAGGCCGGGGAGGCGACCGGCGAGAGGGTCTGGCGCATGCCGCTCGCCAAGGCCTACGACAAGCTGATCGACAGCAAGAATGCCGATATGAAGAACATCGGCGGCCGGTTCGGCGGCGCGATCACCGCCGCACAGTTCCTGCAGCGGTTCATCCGCAACACGCCGTGGGCGCACCTCGACGTTGCCGGCGTCGCCATGGACAGCAATCGCACCGACACGAGCCAGGGCTGGGCCTCGGGCTGGGGCGTGCGGCTCCTCGACCGCATGGTCGCGGACAAGTACGAGCGCAGCGATAAGTAGTCGCCAGGCTCTGCCGCAACAGGCTCAACTAACGAGCGACAGAGCTATAAGTTTCCATAATATATATTATGCGAATGCTACGCCTCTTACTACGACAGAAGGTCGCCTGGCGTCCGCCACGGCCTTGCCGTCCGCCGGCTGCTCACAGCCACGCCCGCTCGAGCCGGCGCACCCCGTCTGCGACGACGACGGCATAGAGTGCCACCACGAAACCGGTCAACACGTTGACGCTGAGCAGCAGGCCCACGACGCTTGCGGCCCCCTTCCCCATCACAGCGCCGAGCAGGCCGACGATCACCTGGTCGAAGTAGAGCTTCACCGAGAACAGAAGCTCGCTCGCCTGCGCGATGGTCGGACGAGCCGGCATCTCGAACAGCAGCCGCGAGCCGAGGTCGCCGAGCGATGGCTGCGCGACGAGCCCCACCTCCCCGAGCACGCTGATGCCGAGCGAGAACAGCAGCCCGAGCGGCGCCGCGAGGCGGAAGTAGCCCCACCGCTCGGGCCGCGCATCGAGCCGCAGCGACAGCACGCGCAGCACGTTTGTTCCGGCATACGTGATGAGCCCGAACAGCACGGCGATCAGGAGCAGCCGCGGCCGGTCGGTGCCGGCGAACGTCAGCAGCGCGGCAAGTCCGGCGAGCAGAGCCTTCATCACCGTCTCTCCCGCCGCCACGAGCGTGACGACGACCCGGCGGCGTGCGCCGGCGACGCCGAAGTAGAACGGAAGCTCGTTCAGCATCCGCGCCTGTTCGAGCCGGCCGCCGAGGACCAGCGCAAGCAGCGCCGTCAGCCCGGCGAAAGCGAACGGGAAATGGTAGCCGGCCCACGCGACCGCCGCCACCGCGGCGGCCTCGCCGGACATGATCACCAGATTAGCCAGAATGCGCAGCACGTCCCGCCCCTCAATGCCTCGCTGTCCCCACTTCGCGCCTCGCGCGTGCTTGCAAGCCCTGCCGCCCTGTGACCTAACAGGGCGCGCCGTTGCCGTCGATGACAGGATGGAACCAGTGTCCGCCCCGCCCGAAGTCCGCAAGACTCTCGCCGACCTCGTCGCGGTGATGGCGGCGCTGCGCACGCCTGTCACCGGCTGCCCGTGGGACCTCGAGCAGAGCTTCGCGACCATCGCACCCTATACGATCGAGGAAGCCTACGAGGTCGCGGACGCCATCGCCCGCGGCGACCTCGCCGACCTCAGGGACGAGCTCGGCGACCTGCTGCTGCAGACGGTCTATCACGCCCGTCTCGCCGAGGAGCAAGGCGCTTTCGACATCCACGACGTGATCGATGCGATCACGCGCAAGATGGTGCGTCGCCACCCGCACGTGTTCGGCGACACGGCGGCGCGGACTGCCGGCGCGGCGAAGGGCTTCTGGGAGGGCATCAAGGCCGAGGAGAAGGCGGCGAAGGCGAAAGAGCGCGCCCGGCTCTCTCCCGGCGCGGCCGCAGGGTCGGCTCCCTCCTCCGCTCTCGCCGACGTGCCGGTCGGCATGCCGGCGCTGACGCGGGCGGTCAAGCTGCAGGACAAAGCCGCGCGCGTCGGTTTCGACTGGCCGTCGATCGCGCCGGTGCTGGCGAAGCTCGGGGAGGAGCTCGGCGAGCTCGAGCAGGAGATCGCGCGCGGTGCCACCAGCGGCCGGCTCCCGGCAGGGGAACAGCCAGCGGCCATGCAGGAAACCGCCGCTGGCGGCGGGCTCCCCGCAGGGGAGTCGCCTGCGGCCATGCAAGAAGAGCTCGGCGACGTGCTGTTCGTCATCGCCAATATTGCGCGGCACCTGAAGATCGATCCGGAGGCGGCCTTGCGTGCGGCGAACCAGAAGTTCACGCGCCGCTTCGCTCATGTGGAGGCTCGGCTCGCCACGCTCGGCAAGCGCCCGGAGCAGTCCTCACTCGCCGAGATGGACGCGCTCTGGGACGAGATGCGGGCAGCGGACAAGGCGAAGTCGTAGGGCCCCGCGCTCTACCCGTCGGCGAGCGCGCGGGTGAGCGCCGCGTGCCGCTCGAGCAGCGGACCGAGGTCCACCGTGACGAGCCGCCCGTCCCTCACGATGCTGCGCCCCTGCACGATCGTATGACGTGGCTTGACCTGGCCGCAGAGGACGAGCGCCGCAACCGGGTCCCACGCGTGGCCCGCAAGATCGATCGCGGCGAGATCGAAGATCGCGAGATCGGCGGCCATGCCGGTCGCCAGAACGCCGATGTCGTCGCGGTTGAGGACCTTGGCGCCGCCCGAGGTCGCAAGCGCGAGTGCCTGGCGCGCCGAGAAGGCCCCTGCCCCGCCCAGAACCCGCTGGAGCAGCATCGCCTGGCGCGCCTCGGCCAGCATATGGCCGCTGTCGTTGGAGGCCGACCCGTCGACGCCGAGGCCGACGCGCACCCCCGCGCGCAGCATGCGCGCGACCGGCGCAATGCCGCTCGCGAGCCGCATGTTGGAGCACGGGCAGTGCGCAACTCCCGTCGCCGTCCGCGCGAAAAGCGATATCTCGGCGTCGTCCAGCTGCACGCAGTGCGCGTGCCAGACATCGGGCCCGGTCCAGCCGAGAGCCTCGGCGTAGGCGCCGGGCCGCAGGCCGAACGTCGCCGCGCTGTAGGCGACGTCCTCGGCGTTCTCGGCGAGGTGGGTGTGGAGCCCGACGCCGAGCCGTCGGGCCATCGCGGCTGAATCCCGCATCAGCTCTCGCGAGACCGAGAACGGCGAGCACGGCGCGATCGCGATCCGCAACATCGCGAAGCGGGCGGGATCGTGGAAGGTCCCGATCAGGCGCTCGCAGTCGCGGAGGATCGCATCCTCGCTCTCGACCAGGCTGTCAGGCGGCAGCCCACCTTTGGCGACACCGATGCTCATGGCGCCGCGCGAGGCGTGGAAACGCAAGCCGATCGCGTGCGCGGCACGGATCTCGTCGTCGAGCCGGGCTCCGTTCGGGAACAGGTAGAGGTGATCCGACGTGGTCGTGCACCCCGAAAGCGCCAGCTCGGCGAGGCCGACAAGCGCTGAGACGTGGATGTGATCCGGGCCCATGCGCGCCCAGATCGGGTAGAGCGTCGTCAGCCAGCCGAACAGCGCGGCGTCCTGCGCGGCCGGCACCGCGCGCGTCAGGTTCTGGAAGAGATGGTGATGCGTGTTGACGAGGCCCGGCACGACGACGTGGCCGCGGGCGTCGATGACCTCGTCGGCCGCAATCGGCAGCTCGCGCGTCGCACCGACTGCCTCGATGACGCCACCGCGCGCGAAGAGGCCGCCGTCCCGGATCTCGCGGCCGCCTGCGTCCATCGTGACGAGGACCGTGGCATTCTTGACCAGCAGCGTCCGCAAGGTTGTTGACCTTCAGCGGCCTAGTGTCCTTATCGTTCGCGAAGTTCGCCAAGAGTGCGCCGCAGGTGATTGCGAACTTCGCGAACGGGACATTAGCCGAGCCCGGCGCGTTTGAGCTGCGCTTCGAGCCGTGGCTTCTTCTCGGCGGCGATCCGCACGCGGCAGGTTGTATCGCCTCTGTCGCCGACGGTGCGATCGAGCACATCGGCGTTCTCGTGCAGCCAGTGGAGGAGCTTGCCCGCGGTGGACGGCAGCGTCAGCGTCATCTCGACATCCTCGGCGCCGAGCAGGGTGTCGATCGCGCCGAGCAGGGCGTCGATCCCCTCGCCCGTGACGGCGGAGACCGGCACCGCCGCGCGCTCCGAGCGGGACGCAGCAAGCCTCAGCTCGCTCTGCTTGTCGGGCGCCAGCAGATCGAGCTTGTTCCACACCTCGACGATGCTGGCGCCGGCCGCATCGGGGTCGATGCCGAGGTCGGCGAGCACGCGCTCGACATCGAGGCGCTGGGCCTCGCTTTCGGAATGAGCGATGTCGCGCACGTGCAGGATGAGGTCGGCATCGATGACCTCCTCCAGTGTCGCACGGAACGCAGCAACCAGCATCGTCGGCAGGTCCGAGATGAAGCCGACGGTGTCGGAGAGGATGATGCGCCGGGCGCTGGGGAACCGGACCTCGCGCATCGTCGGGTCGAGCGTCGCGAACACCTGGTCCTTGGCGAGCACGCCGGCACCGGTGATGCGGTTGAACAGCGTCGATTTGCCGGCATTGGTGTAGCCGACGATCGCGACCACCGGATAGGGTACCTTGCGCCGGCCGGTGCGATGCAGGGCGCGCGTGCGCACCACCTGCGCCAGGTCCTTCTTGATGGCGTCGATGCGGTCCTGCAGCATCCGGCGGTCGAGCTCGAGCTGGCTTTCGCCGGGTCCGCCGAGGAAGCCCGCGCCGCCGCGCTGGCGCTCGAGGTGGGTCCAGCTGCGCACGAGCCGGCTCTTCTGGTAGGTGAGGTGCGCGAGCTCGACCTGCAGCCGGCCCTCGCGTGTTGCCGCGCGCCGGCCGAAGATCTCGAGGATCAGCCCGGTACGGTCGAGCACCTTGGCACCCCACGCCTTCTCGAGGTTGCGCTGCTGCACCGGCGTGACGGCGTGATCGATGATGACGAGGCCGGTCGAGAGCGCATCGATCTCGGCCTTGATCTCGGCGACCTTGCCGGAGCCGAACAACGTCGAGGGGCGCGGCCGCGGCAGCGGCACGAGGTCGGCGCGAGCGACCTCGAGATCGATCGCCTCGACGAGGCCGACGGCCTCCGCGCGGCGATCCCCGGGCGCATGCAGCGGCGGCGGGCGGCGCTCGCCATCGTTGGGTTGCAGCGTCGTCCGCTGGCCGCGCGGCGGCACCGGCACGAGCACGAGGGCACGCTGCATGGAGAGCGGTGCGCGCGGCCGATCATCCGCCTCGCCGGCGGGCGCATCCGTCGCATCATACGTTCGGTCGTCGATCGCCGGCTACCCTTGCTGGCCTTGTGGACCCTCACCGGACTCCTGCTCGTTCAGGTTGACCGGCGCTCCAGGCATGATGGTCGAGATCGCATGCTTGTAGACGAGCTGGGAGTGACCGTCACGACGAAGCAGCACGCAGAAATTATCGAACCACGTGACGATCCCCTGCAGCTTGACCCCGTTGACCAGGAATATCGTCAGCGGCGTCTTCGCCTTGCGAACATGATTGAGAAACGTGTCTTGGAGACTTTGCGCGCGTTCAGCCATTGTTGTTGTCCGTTGCGTTAGACCGGTTTTTCTTTGCGGTGGCGCACGACCCACCTGCCTACTCATAGCCCAATTCCCGCGATAATCAGCAAACATCTTCACGACTGTACCGGCGATCGGGCCCTTCAGGGAAGGGACTTCGACCTTCCCTCGACGGATCAGTCTGCAACCTCGGCGACATCGTGGAAAAGTCCGCGCAACCGGGACGTCATCGAGCCCGGCACCCCGTTCGCCACCGGCGCCCCGTCGATGCTCACGACCGGCGTCAGGATATTGGTCGCGGAGGTAATGAAGACCTCCCGCGCGCGCTTCGCCTCCGCCACCGTGAATGGGCGCTCCACCAGCTCGATCCGCTCGCGTTTCAGAAGATCGATCAAGGTCATGCGCGTGACGCCACGCAGGATGTCCTTGTCGGCCGGGCGGGTGATGAGACGTCCCTCGGTGTCGACCATCCAGACGTTGTTGGAGGCGCCCTCGGTGATATAGCCCGCGGCATCGACGAACCAGGCATCCGACGCGCCGGCCGCCCGCGCCTGCTCCTTCGCAAGGCTCGCCGGCAACAGCATCACCGTCTTGATATCGCAGCGCTCCCAGCGCGTGTCGGGCCCCGTATGAACGGCGATGCCCCTCTCCGCCCGTGCCGCGGCCTTGGCCCGCGACGTGCTGCGGGCGAGGCAGACGACGGTCGGCGGCGTTCCCTCCGCCGGGAACAGGAAATCGCGCGGGGCGACGCCGCGGCTGACTTGCAGGTACACGAGGCCATCATCCACGCGATTGCGCCGCACCGTCTCGCGCAGAACACGCGCGAGCGCGGCACGGCTCATCGGCCGGGGCATGTGCAGTTCCTCGAGCGAGCGCTCGAGCCGCGCCATGTGCCGCGCTTCATCGACGAGCCGGCCGGACCTGACCTCGCAAACCTCGTAGACCGCATCGGCGAACTGGAAGCCGCGGTCCTCGGCGTGCACGCGGGCCTCGCCCCAGGGAAAATACCGGCCGTTGACGTAGACGACACGAGCCATTGCGCTCCCCTTCCCTCGCGGGCCGTAGTTCTACCCCTGCGCCGCGCCGCTGCGCTGATCCGAGCTGACGCCGAGCGCCCGCAGCTTGCGGTGCAGGGCCGAACGCTCCATGCCGACGAACTCGGCGGTGCGCGAGATGTTGCCGCCGAAACGGTTGATCTGCGAGAGCAGGTACTCGCGTTCGAAGATCTCTCGCGCCTCCCGGAGCGGTAGCGACATCAGGTGCTCCGAGCCGCCGTTGACGGGGAGCGGCACGTTGGAGCCGATCTCCTCGGGCAGCATGTCGGCGGTAATCGCCGCCTCGGCGTCGCCGCCGGCGAGGATCATCAGCCGCTCGATGTTGTTCCTGAGCTCGCGGACGTTGCCCGGCCAGTCATGCGCCTGCAGCACCGCGATCGCATCCTCACCGATGCGGCGCGCAGCGAGGCCGGAGGTCTGGGCGATCTGCTTGATGAAGTACTGGACGAGGTCGGGGATATCCTCGCGCCGCTCGGCGAGCCCCGGCACCCTGAGCGGCACCACGTTGAGGCGATGATAGAGGTCCTCGCGGAAGCGGGCCTCGCCCATCTCGCGCTCGAGGTCGCGGCTCGTCGAGGAGATGATGCGCACGTCGACCGCGACCTTCTGGCTGCCGCCGAGACGCAGGAATTTCTGCTCGACGAGCACGCGCAGCACCTTGCCTTGCGTCTCGACGGGCATGTCGGCGACCTCGTCGATGTAGAGTGTGCCGGTATGCGCCTCCTCGAGCGCGCCGACTTTGCGCGGCCCCCCGGTGCGGTCCTCGGTGCCGAACAGCTCCTCCTCCACTCGATCCGGCGCCATGGCGGCGGCATTCAGCACCACGAACGGCCCCTCCGCGCGGCCCGATTTGACGTGCATGACGCGGGCTGCAAGCTCCTTGCCCGAGCCCGAGGCCCCGCGGATGAGCACGCGGCTGTTGGTCGGCGCGACGCGATCGATGTTGGCGCGCAGGTGGTTGATGGCAGCCGACTTGCCGACCATGTCGGCGCTCTGCGTCGAGCGCTCCTTGAGCTGGCGAACCTCGCGGCGAAGCTGCGAGGCCTCGAGGGCACGCATCGTGACCAGCAGCAGCCGGTCCGCCTTGAACGGCTTCTCGATGTAGTCGTAGGCGCCGCGCTTGATCGCGGTCACCGCGGTCTCGATGTTGCCGTGGCCCGAAATGATCACCACGGGCAGGTCCGGGTGCACCTTCTTGATTGCGGAGAGCACCTCGAGCCCGTCGAGGCGGCTCCCCTGCAGCCAGATGTCGAGCACGACCAGATGCGGCCGCCGCTCCTCGATGTTGCGCAGCGCCTCGTCGCTGTCGCGCGCGAGGCGGCAGCGATGGCCCTCGTCCTCCAGGATGCCCGCCACCTGCTCACGGATGTCCGACTCGTCATCGACGACCAGGATGTCAGCTGCCATTCGGTGTCACTCCTTGCATCGCAAACGTTTCATTGGGCTTTCGGAAATTGCGTTCATTCGGCGGCGGCGCTCGCGGGCTTGGCGGCGCTCACCTGGGGCAGCGCCGGAAGAGTGATGCGCACCAGGGCGCCACGGGCCCGGCCTGGCACCACGGGCGCATCGTCGAGCGTGAGCACGCCGCCGTGCTGCTCGACGATCTTCTGGACGATCGCGAGGCCGAGGCCGGTACCCTTGCTGCCCTTCGTCGTCATGTAGGGCTCGAGCAGGCGCGAGCGGTTCTGCTTCGGCAGGCCGGGGCCGTTGTCGATGATCTCGATGTCGATGCGGTCATTCTGGACGTGGAGCGCGATGTCGACGCGCGGGCACCAGTCCGCGCCCTCGCCGGTCACCGCCTCGACGGCCTCGGTCGCGTTCTTGACGAGGTTGGTCACGGCTTGCGTGACGAGGCGCCGGTCGAACCGCGCCATCACCGCCGTGGCCGGCGCCGCCAGGTTGTAGCTCACCTTCGGATGCCCCTCGCGGAACAGGATCACCGAATCCTGAACCGCTTCCTTGATGTCGCTCAGCTCCATCACCGGTTTCGGCACCCGCGCGAAGGAGGCGAACTCGTCGACCATGCTCTTGATGTCGCCGGCCTGGCGCTCGATCGTCGCGGTGAGCTTGTCGAAGGTCTCGCGGTCCTCGGTGATGACGCGGCCGTACTTCCGCCGGATGCGCTCGGCCGAGAGAATGATCGGCGTCAGCGGGTTCTTGATCTCGTGCGCCATGCGCCGTGCGACCTCGCCCCAGGCGCTGGAGCGCTGGGCGGAGACGAGCTCGGTGATGTCGTCGAAGGTGACGACGCTGCTGCGGTCGGCCGCGTCAGCACCGCCGGTCCGGGTGATGCGCACCGCGAACGTTCGCTCATCACCTTTAATGGCGATCTTCACCTCGGACTGATGGCGCGGCTTCAGCTCGTCGCCGCCGGCTTGCGCGAGGACGCCGGCGAGCTCCGGCTGAGCCTCGGCGATGGGCTTGCCGACGAGCGCCTCGCCCGCGCGCGCGAGCAGCATCTCGGCCGAGCGGTTCGCGAGCGTGATGCACCCGTCCGAACCGACGCCGATGACGCCCGCGGTGACGCCGCTCAGCACCGCCTCCATGAAGTTGCGCCGCTCGAGCAACTGCTCATTGGTCGTCACGAGCTTCTCGCGCTGCGTGCGAAGCTCGCTCGTCATGGTGTTGAAGGTCGACGACAGCCGGCGCAGGTCGCCCTCCCCGCGCCGGATCGGCAGCTCGACGTCGAGGTTGCCGCGTGAAACTTCCTGGGCGCCGGCGATGAGCCGGCTGATCGGGGCGACGAAGCGGCTCGCGAACCAGAGGCCGACCCAGATCGCGGCGAGCAGCGCCGTCAGCGAAATCATGAAATACATGAGCCCGTGCACGATCTTGATCTGACCGCGGATGCGGCGGATCTGCTCGTACTCGGCAACGCCGGCCTGCGTTCGCCTGAGGTGGCCCATCACCTTCGGGCTGACACCGCGGGCGACGTAGAGGAACCGCCCCGGGTACTTCTCGAGCTTTGTGACCGCCGCCACGCGGAACGTGTTGTTCGGCATCAGCAGCGGCACCTGCCCCGCCTCGGCGGCCGGGATCACGGCGGCGGGCGGCGCGATGTAGGGCAGCTTCGGGTCCTCGATCGCCGTGACGATCGGCTTGCCGGCCGCATCGATGACATAGGCGGCCGGAAGATCGCGCAGGCCCGCATGCACGATCAGCAGCCGCTGCAGCTCCTTGGGATCGCGCGCTGCGGCCTCGGCGGCATCGTCGAGGTCCTTCGCCATGTTGACGATGTCGGTGCGGATGAGCTGCCCGTGCTCCTCGAGGTAGGCGTTGGCCACGTCGAGCGAGTTCTCGACGATCTGGCGGGTGCGGGTCGAGAACCAGGTGTCGAGCGAGCGTGAGAACGTCGTCGTCGCGGCGATCGCGAGAACGATCGCCGGCAGCGCCGCGACGAGGCTGAACAGGGCGACGATGCGGATGTGCAGGCGGGCGCCCGCGACCTTGTTCTTCCACGCCTTCCAGAGGCCTACCGCCTGCCAGGCGAGCACAGCGACCATCGCCAGGATCAGAATGCCGTTCAGCAGGTAGAACGGCAGCACAAGCTCGCTGCGCGGCGCGATCGGAGTGAGCCCCGTCAGAATGAGAAATGTGACGAGGGCGGAGAAGAGCGACAGCACGACCACGACGAGGCCGATCCAGAATGCCTTCTCACTCGTCTCGGGCAGCCGCAGCAGGCTGTCGCGAAACCGGTCGAGCTTGGCACTGGATCGGGGTCCCAGCACGTCTCGTTCATGCTCCTGCGGCGAAGCCCGGATCGGGGCGGCCTCGCATCCAATCGGGGCTCACCGGCGACGGCACGCGCTTCGGTAAACGCCTTCTCGGCGTGGCGTGTGTGGCGAGGTCGAGTGGGCGTTATTCCGGCGCAACACTGCGGCGGGAACTGAAACCCACCGATCACAAGCAACCGCACAACTGTGACATTTTCGCGACATTTAAGGGCGAGGTAGCGCTTTCGCCACACAGAAGTCAAGCGCCGTACGGAGCGCATGCACAGGGGTGGTTACGGACCGGAATGGTTACGGTGCCGGCGACTTCAGCACGGAAAGACCGAGCTGCTTGATGCGCGCGCGCAGCGTGTTGCGGTTGAGGCCGAGGAGCTCTGCGGCGCGGATCTGATTGCCGCGGGTGGCGACGAGGGCCGCAGTCAGCAGCGGCCGCTCCACCTCCTGGATGACGCGGTCGTAGAGCCCGGCAGGTGGCAGCTCCCGGCCGAAACCCGCGAAGTAGGCGGCGAGGTGCCGCTCGACCATCTCGGCGAGCTCCTTCGGCTCGGGTCGCGGGCCCTGGGCCGGCTCCGGCGCAGCCTTGGCGAGTTCGTTGTCGACGATGGTTGCAGCGATCATGTCCTGCGGGTAGAGGGCGACGAGCCGGCGCACGAGGTTCTCGAGCTCGCGCACGTTGCCGGGCCATGCATGCTGCTTCAGCCGCTCGACCGCGGCGGTGTCGAACGCCTTCTGGCCGAGCCCCTCGCGCGTCGCCTGGCGCAGGAAGTGGCGTGCGAGGTCGCCGATGTCCTCGAGCCGCTCGCGCAGCGGCGGCAGGCGCATCGGCACGACGTTGAGGCGATAGAACAGGTCCTCGCGGAACAGCCCCTGCTGGATCTGCGATCTGAGATCACGGTGGGTCGCGGCGATGATGCGCACGTTGGTCTTGATCGCGGTGCGGCCGCCGACGGTCGTGTACTCGCCCTCCTGCAGCACGCGCAGCAGCCGTGTCTGGGCTTCGAGCGGCATGTCGCCGATCTCGTCGAGGAACAGCGTTCCTCCCTCCGCCTGCTCGAAGCGGCCGGCCGCCCGGTTCTGCGCGCCGGTGAAGGCGCCGCGCTCATGGCCGAACAGCTCGCTCTCGATCAGCTCGCGCGGGATCGCCGCCATGTTCAGCGCGACGAACGGCCCCGTGCGGCGCTTGCCGTGCTCGTGCAGCACGCGCGCGACGAGCTCCTTGCCGGTGCCGGACTCGCCCGCAATCATCACCGTGAGGTCGGTCTGGGTGAGCCGAGCGATGACCCGGTAGATCTCCTGCATCGCCGGTGAGCGGCCGATCAGCGGCAGCCCGTCGCCCTCGCCTTCCGCCGAGGCGCGGTCGGGGCGCCGGCCCGGCTCCGCCATCGCGCGGCCGACGACGCTCACGAGCTCGTTCAGGTCGAACGGCTTCGGCAGGTATTCGAATGCGCCCTTCTCGGCCGCGGTCAGCGCCGTCATCAGCGTGTTCTGCGCGCTCATGACGATGATCGGCAGCTCGGGCCGCAGCTTCTTGATCCGCGGAATGAGGTCGAAGGCATTCTCGTCCGGCATGATCACGTCGGTGATGACGGCATCGCCCTCGCCCTGGCTGACCCAACGCCAGAGCGTCGCCGCATTACCGGTCGTGCGCGGAATGTAGCCGGCCCTCGCCAGCGCCTGATTGAGCACCGTGCGGATGGCGCTGTCGTCGTCGGCGATCAGAATGGTGCCCCGCGCCATGGCTCAGCTCCTCCGCTCGCCGCCGGTCGCGGCGTGCTGCATCGGCAGTAGGACGCGGAACTCGGTGTCGCGCGGCTCGCTCTCGCACTCGATGATGCCGCCGTGGTCACCGATGATCTTGGCGACCAGCGCGAGACCGAGGCCCGACCCGTTGCGCTTGGTCGTCACGAACGGATCGAAGAGGTGGGGGCGGATGCGCGCTGGAATGCCGGACCCGTTGTCGGTGACGCTGATGGCGAGCGGCAGCGAGACGCGCATGCCGGTGCCCGGCACCGAGAGACGCACCCCCGGGCGGAAGGCGGTCTGCAGCACGATGCGACCCGGCTCGCCGGCGTCGTCGATCGCCTCGGTCGCGTTCTTGACGAGGTTGAGGAAGGCCTGCACGAGCTTGTCGCGATTGCCCGCGACCGCGGGCAGCGACGGGTCGTAGTCCTCGACGAATTTCACGCCGCGCGCGAAGCCTGCCTCCGCGAGCCGGCGAACATGGTCGAGCACGTCGTGGATGTTCACCGGCTCCTTGGCGAGCGGGCGCTCGTCGCCGAACACCTCCATGCGGTCGACGAGGTCGCGGATGCGGTCGGTCTCGGTGCAGATGAGCTGGGTCAGCGCGCGGTCCTGGTCGCCGACCGCCGCCTCGAGCAGCTGCGCGGCGCCGCGGATGCCCGACAGCGGGTTCTTGATCTCGTGGGCGAGCACCGCCGCCATGCCCGAGACCGACCGCGCCGCGGCGCGGTGGGTGAGCTGGCGCTCGATCATCAGTGCCATCGAGCGCTGCTGGAGCATGAGCAGCATGAGGCCCGGCTGGTCGGTGAGCGGGCCGGCGTAGACGTCGACCAGCTTGACGCCCTCGACGCGCGGCATGGCGACCTCGACTCCGTACTCGTTGACCGTCGCCTCGGTGCGGCGCACCTGCTCGGCGAGGCTCGTCAGCGGCGAGCCGAAGCCGAAGATGTCGGCCGCGGCCTGGCGCTTCAGCATCGCCTGGCTCGCGGAGGCGAAGGCCTCCGCCGCCGGGTTGGCGTAGACCACCCGGCCATCCTCGCCGATGACGAAAATCGGATGCGGCAATGCCGCGACGAGCAGATCGTGCTCGATGTGGCGGCGCGGTGCGGGCGCTGGCCGCTCGGCGGTGGTCGCGGGCGTGCTCATGCGGCTGCCGCCTCCCCGCGCTCAGCGACGAGAGTGTCGTAGAACGCGCCGAGACCGGCGAGGACCGCATCCGCATTCGCCTCGCGGCAGAGCATGCTGCGCCAGGCGCGAACCATCCCGGCCGGCGCGCCGCTCTGCTCGAGATACCAGCCGACGTGCTTCCTCGCATTGCGCAGTCCGAGCGCGCGGCCATAGTGGCTCAGCATCGCCGCGTAGTGCTCGCGCGCGATTGCGCATTGCTTCTCGAGCGGCGGCGGCCCCGGGTCACGGCCGCTGGCGAGGCGAGCGGCAATCCGCGCCGGCATCCACGGGGCACCGCAGGCGCCGCGACCGACCATCACGCCGTCGGCGCCGGAGGCCGCCTTCGCCATGGCCGCATCCTCGACCGACAGGATGTCGCCATTGACGATGACTGGAATGGAGACCGCGGCCTTCACGCGCGCGACAAATGCCCAGTCGGCGCGGCCCTTGAAGAACTGGCAGCGGGTGCGCCCGTGCACGGTGATGAGCCTGATGCCGGCGCCCTCGGCGCGGCGTGCGAGTTCGGGCGCATTGAGGCTCGCGTGGTCCCAGCCCATCCGCATCTTGAGCGTGACCGGCACGCTGACGGCGCCGACCACCGCATCGATCAGCGCGAGGGCGTGATCGAGGTCGCGCATCAGCGCGCTGCCCGAGAGCTTGCCCGTCACCTCTCTCGCAGGGCAGCCCATGTTGATGTCGATGATGTCCGCACCGAGCGCCTCGGCGATCCGTGCGCCCTCAGCCATCCAGTGGCACTCGCGACCTGCAAGCTGGATCACGAAGGGTCCGAGATCGCGTCCCTCGGCGCGGCGAAGCACGTGGCCGCGCTCGCGCACCAGATCCTCACTCGCGATCATCTCGGAGACGACGAGACCTGCCCCGAGCCGATGCGCGATGCGCCGGAAGGCGAGATCGGTCACGCCCGACATCGGCGCTAGAAATGCCGCGTTGCGCGGTGCAACCGGGCCGATCGCGAAGGTTGCGAATCCGATCATTTGCCTGTTTTTTATGCGATTAGTGCGGATGCCATGATCTTGGGCAAACTAGCCGCGATCGTCGCCACCCGCAAGCGCGATGGTGCCGCATGTGATCAAGACTGTTTCCCGGCGGCCCTTCTCGCCCAGGGGTAAGGGGCCGGCCAGTCAAGGGCAGCTTGCCCGCACGGCTAGAATCGCTGCATCCATGCAGTTGTATCGTCCTAGACGACGCAGGGGGCATCGATGAACGTCATGACCGGGGCACCGATCATCACCAGCGCCGAGGTGGCCAAGATCGCCGAGGCTACGGCCTCGAGTTGCATCGCCACGCGCGTGCGCCAACTGTCGCGGATCGTCACGCGGGTCTACGACGATGCCATGCGCCCGCTCGGCATCACCGCCAGCCAGTTCACGCTGCTGACCCAGCTCGCCCAGCAGGACGGCATCACGGCAGTTGAGATCGGCTTTTCCCTCGACATCGAGAAATCGACCCTCTCGCGCAACTTGAAGCGGCTTCTGGCGCTCGGCATGATCATCATGGATCCGCCGGCCGGCCGGCGCGGCCGCGGGCTGCACCTGACCGTCAAGGGCCAGGCCGCCATCCGCGATGCCTATCCGGTGTGGACGGAGGCGCAGCGGCGCGCGACGACCGTGATGGGTGCTGACTGCCGCGCCACGCTCGACGGCCTGCTGCAGCACGCCGAGAAGCTCGCCGCCGTCTGAGGCGAGGCCCGTTTGCGCGCCTGTCGCCGGGCCGGTAGGCTCAGGAGATGTTTCCCGTCGACCTTGTTCGCGATGCCGAGGTGTTGGTTCACCGGCTGATCCAGCGCCGGCTCACCATCGCGACGGCCGAGAGCTGCACGGGCGGCCTCGTTGCGGGGCTCCTGACCGAGATTCCCGGCTCGTCCGCCGCCGTCGAGCGCGGCTTCGTCACCTATTCCAATGCGGCTAAGGCCGAGCTGCTCGGCGTGCCGGCGGTCACGCTCGACGAGCATGGCGCGGTGAGCCGCGAGACGGCACTCGCCATGGCCGCTGGCGCACTCCAGCGCGCGCCGGTCGACATCGCGGTGGCGGTGACCGGGGTCGCCGGTCCGGGCGGCGGCACGGCGATGAAGCCGGTCGGTCTCGTGCATCTGGCGGTGGCTCGGCAGGGCCAGCCAGTGCTGCATCAGGAGTGCCGCTTCGGCGACATCGGCCGCACGCCGATCCGCATCGCGACGGTGCGCGAGGCGCTTGCGCTCATTCGGGCCGCGCTCGATGCTCCGGCGCCACCGTGAGGTCCTCGCCCGGCGCACCGTAGACGATGCGCGCGCGGTCCTCGAACGCTTCCGTGAATCGGCGGAATGCCGTCGCGAACACCGCGCCGACGACGACGCCGAGCACGAGCGACTTGAATGCGTAGTCGATGAAGAAGTCGACCTCGCAGCCCCCCCCTGGCACGGGCAGAAACCGCCAACGGTTCTCGAGATGGCTGAACGGTCCGTCGAGATAGGCGACGTCGATGCGCGGCTCGGCCGGCTGCAACGTCACACGCGTCGCAAACGTCTCGTGGAACTGTTTGTAGCCGACGGTCATGTCGGCGGTCAGCACCTCCCCGGCGGGCGTCGGCGTGCGCGTGCGCACGGCGAGTGCCTCGCAGAGCGGCAGGAACTCCGGGTAGCGCGCAACGTCGGCGACCAGATCGTACATCTGGCGCGGGGAGTAGCGCATGGCGCGGCGGGTGGAGAACGACGGCATGGCGTCAGCTATAACCGACCCCTCGCGGTTGCGCATGTGCCGCGGCGTCGCTGGACGGTGGGCTCCTCTCATGCGGCCGCCGTCGATCGATGCGGGCAGCCCGGCGACGAGGCGGTCGGCCGCGCGACGCGAGCGCAGCGTGACCGCGCGGACGCCGGCGGGTAGGCACTCCATCGGGGCAGCCTAGCGCGCGCGGGCGCGGTGCTTGTCGCCCCACACCCAGCTGCGGAAGAACGATATGTCGAGCTTCTCCGGACACTCCGGGCCGATGTCGGAGCGGGTGCGGCCATAGTTGCGGATCGCCCGCCATACCGAACTCGGGAAGCAGGCGCGGCGCGGGAGGTCCATCCAGATCACGGCCTCGGTCCGCGGCAGGCGGAGATCGAGCGTGCGCGAATAGTTGCCATCCATCACCCACGCCTCGCCCGCTACGGCCTCCGCGATGCGCCCGCGGAACTCCTGGTCGAGGCTTTCGATCCAGCCCGGCTTCCAGAACAGCCGATCGAGGTGGACGACGGGAATGCCGAGGCGGGTGCCGATCCGGCGGGCCAGTGTCGACTTGCCGGCACCGCTCGGCCTGATGATCAGAATGCGCCGCGGCGTCGCCATGGCCCTGCGCTCGGGGTCAGCTCGTGAGGCTCGATATCCCGGCTGGGCCGCCCTCTCCGGGACCGAGCGTCTGCCCCCGGCCGCTCCGCGCAGCCCTGAGCTTCGCGAAGTCGTCACCGGCATGATAGCTCGAGCGCGTCAGCGGCGAGGCCGCGACCAGGAGGAAGCCTTTGGCGAGCGCGGTGCGCTCGTAGGCCTCGAACGTCTCGGGCGGCACGAATGCCTTGACCTCGGCGTGCTTGCGCGTCGGTTGCAGATACTGGCCCATGGTCAGGAAATCGACGCCCGCGGAGCGCAGATCGTCCATCACCTGCAGCACCTCCTCGCGCCGCTCGCCGAGCCCGACCATGATGCCGGACTTGGTGAAGAGTGAAGGATCGAGCTCCTTTGCGCGCTGGAGCAGGCGCAAGGAATGGAAATAGCGCGCACCCGGTCGAATCGCGAGGTAGAGCGCCGGCACCGTCTCGAGGTTGTGGTTGAACACGTCGGGCTTGGCGGCGACGACGGTCTCCAGCGCGCCGTCCTTCCTGAGAAAGTCCGGAACCAGCACCTCGATGGTGGTCCTGGCCGTCGCGGCGCGGATCGCTCTGATCACCTCGGCGAAGTGCTGCGCTCCCCCATCGGCGAGGTCGTCGCGATCGACGGACGTGATCACCACATGGTCGAGGCCGAGCTTGGCGACCGCCGCGCCGACGTTGGCCGGCTCATCGGTGTCGAGCGGCCTCGGCAGTCCGGTTGCGACGTTGCAGAAGGCGCAGGCCCGCGTGCATACATCGCCCATGATCATCATGGTTGCGTGCTTCTTCTCCCAGCACTCGCCGATGTTCGGGCAGCCGGCCTCCTCGCACACCGTCGCAAGGCCGTGCGCGCGGACGATGTCACGCGTCTCCGCGTAGCCCTTGGAGGTCGGCGCCTTGACGCGGATCCACGCCGGCTTGTGCAGCACCGGCGTGTCGGGCCGATTGGCCTTCTCGGGGTGGCGCGGGCGGGTATCGACGACAGTGACCATCGGGACTCCAGGGCCCGGCGGTTGCGCGCTGCCCAAACCCCTACGTGCGCCAACCGGCGCCGGGATTCAAGGCCCCGCCGGGTCCTGGTCAGGATCGTCCGAGGAACCGGGCGACCAGGATCACGAGCATCGCGCCGATGGTCGAGACCGTGATCTGCGTGCCGTACGGGACCTTGCCGGTGATGCTGGTGACCGACTCGGGCAGGTTGAGCAGCCCCGCCTTGACCAGCATACCGCCGACCACCGCGCCGATTATGCCGACGATCAGATTGCGCAGCAGCCCGCCTCCCCCGAGGATCTGTCCTGCGATCCAGCCGGCGATCATGCCGTTCACGGCCATGATGATCAGCGGCAGATAGGGCTGGATTTGCTCCATGGTTGGCATGCACGTGCTCCCCTGTTGTCCGAAATGACTTTAAATCGACGCTATCAGTCTAGGCGATCAGACGCGCCAGGAATATGACCACGATTGCCCCGATTGCCGACGTGATGACCGTGTTGACCATCGGGTGGCCGAGATTGATGTTGACCTTCAACGCGTTGAGCAGCCATGGCCCCACCACGCCGCCGATGACGCCGGAGATGATGTAGCCGATCAGACCCCACTTGAGGCCGCCGATGACAAAGCTCGCGAGCCAGCCGGCGATCGCGCCAATGACCAGCATGATGACGAGTGCGGTTGCGTCCATGGCGGGTGTCTCCCTGTTCCAAGGCCGATTGTTCGAACGCGGACCCTACTACTTTCGTCGAGTCTCGCGTCCGCGTCGAGGGTGTAGCTGAGCAGGTGCACTGCGAACCGGCCGCAGTGCCACAGCGGCCATCGCCCCACGCCCACCGGTGGGGGCCCCGGCCCGAGGTCACATATGAATGACCCGCCCAAATGCATCGAGCACGCTCTCGTGCATCATCTCGGACAGCGTAGGGTGCGGGAAGACCGTGTGCATGAGGTCCTCCTCGGTCGTCTCGAGCTGCATTGCGATGACGTAGCCCTGGATCAGCTCGGTCACCTCCGCCCCGATCATGTGGGCGCCGAGCAGCTGCCCGGTCTTGGCATCGAAGATCGTCTTGACCAGGCCATCCGGCTCGCCGAGGGCGATCGCCTTGCCGTTGCCGACGAAGGGGAAACGTCCGACCTTGACCGCCCGCCCGCCCTCCTTTGCCTTCAGCTCCGTCAGTCCGACGCTCGCGACCTGCGGGTGGCAATAGGTGCAGCCCGGGATCTTGAGCTTGTCCATCGGATGCGTGTGCAGGCCCTTGATCGTCTCGACACAGATGACCCCCTCGTGCTCGGCCTTGTGGGCGAGCATCGGCGGCCCGGCGACGTCGCCGATGGCGTAGATGCCGGCGATGTTCGTGCGCCCGTGGCCATCGGTGACGATTGTGCCGCGCTCGGTCTTGACGCCGAGCTTCTCGAGCCCGAGCCCCTCGATGTTGCCGACGACGCCGACCGCCGAGATCACCCGCTCGAACTCGGCCCGGGTCTTCTGCCCCTTGCCGTCCTCGATCATTGCGAGCACCGAGTTGGGCCGCTTCTCGAGCGCTGAGACCTTGGCGCCGGTGATGATCCTGATGCCGGCCTTCTCGAACCGCTTCTGGGCGAGGCCCGCGATCTCGTGATCCTCGACGGGCAGGATCTGCGGTAGCAGCTCCACGACCGTCACCTCGGCTCCCATGGTGCGGTAGAAGCTCGCGAACTCGATGCCGATCGCGCCCGAGCCGACGACGAGCAGCGACTTCGGCATGGCCGGCGGCACCATCGCCTCGAAGTAGGTCCACACGAGCCGGCCGTCGGGCTCGAGGCCCGGGAGCACGCGCGGTCGCGCGCCGGTCGCGATAATAATGTGCTTCGCCTGGTAGGTGCCGGGCCCACCGGCCGCCTTGGGGGCCGGGTGTGCGGGTTGCATCGCCGGCTTCGTCGCCGCGCGGAGCGTCACGTGGCCCGGCTTGTCGATCACCGCTTCGCCCCACAGCACGTCGACCTTGTTCTTCTTGAGCAGGAAGCCGACGCCGTCGTTCAAGCGTTTCGAGACGCCGCGGGAGCGCTGCACGACCGCCTTCGGGTCCGGCTTGATCGTACCCTCGAGCACGAGGCCGTAGTCCTTGGCGTGCTGGCCGAGGTGCAGGATCTCGGCGGACCGCAGCAGCGCCTTGGTCGGGATACAGCCCCAGTTGAGGCAGATGCCGCCGAGGTGCTCGCGCTCGACGATCGCGGTCTTGAAGCCGAGCTGGGCGGAGCGGATTGCGGTGACATAGCCGCCGGGGCCGGCGCCGATGACGATGACGTCGTAGGTGGTCATGGGTGTCCCTTGAGCTTGTCCGGCGTCCCGGGTGTTCGATGTGAGGGAGGTGCCGGCTCAGCGCCGGTGGCCGATGTTGAAGTCGTTGCGGCCGCTGCGGTCGCTTCCGCGAACGAGCCACAGCGGGCGGCGGGAGAAGTCGACGGGGATCCCGCTCCGGCCATCCGCCGGGCGCAGGTCACGCTCGAAAACCGACGTTGCGGGCATGTAGCGCAGCGCGACACCCGCGCGCCGCCGGGGCGAACGGTTCGCCTCGGCACCGTGGATCAAATAGACGTCGTGCAACGACATCTGGCCGGGCTCGAGCTCGAGATCGACGGCGGTGCCGGCGTCGAAGGCGTCGGCGCGCGTGCGCTGGGAGAGCACCAGATCGGCACGATCCTCGTGCAGATGGTCGTGCATCACCTTGCCCCTCTGCGATCCGGGGATCACGCGCAGGCAGCCGTTCGCGCGCGTCGAGGGATCGAGCGCCACCCAGGCCGTGCAGGTGGCGAGCGGGCGGATCGGCCAGTAGTGGCCGTCCTGATGCCAGGGGGTCTCATGGCCGTCGCCGCCCGGCTTGCAGAAGACGTGGCAGCCCCACAGGATCACGTCGTCGCCGAGGACGCAGCTGACCAGCTCGACGATCTCGGGGTCGCGCGCGAGCGCAAGGAAATCGGCCGAGCCCCGCACGCCCTCGCCGTTGTCGCCGTCGATGTGGGCCGAGACGAGCTTTTCCGGCCTCACGCCGGGATTGTCGCGGATCAGCCGGTCGAGCGTCTCGCTGAGGCCGGCAACCTGCGTCGCAGGCAGCCGGAATCTCGGGATCACGTAGCCCTCTGCCTCGTATGCGGCCGTCTCGTCGGAGGTCAGGCGGGCCATCGCGTTCGGTCTCCTCGCGGCTGCGCACGCGCCGGCGCAGCCTCTGCGGAAGGCCGGTGCACGCTGACCACGTTACCCTGAGCCAGTCCGGACGGACGGCGTTCGAGGAGACCATCTGAGCGCATTTGCCGAGCGCTGCCAAGCCGTCGGTGCGCGCGCCTCACACGTGACAGCGGCCGCCGAGGTAGAAGTTCAGGAGCTCGTTGTAGCGGGCGGCCATGGCGCGTGATTTGTCGTCGACCTTGCGGCCGGCGTTGACCGCCTCGACCTTGCCCTGGGCGCCCTGGGCGTCGAGCTTGTTCAGCTCGCCGCGGATCGACTGGCAGGTGTAGCCGGCCGGCAATGGCCGTGCGCCGGGGTCGCCGCCCGGTCCGCCCTCGCCCGCGCAACCGGCGAGCGTCGCGAACAGGCAGCCAGCGGCAATGCGGCCGGAAAGCATGCTGAGGGTCGCGCGCGCCACTGAAACCTCCCGGTCGAGTCGATCGAGCCGCCCGCTGTTCACCACAGGCCCCCTACTTCTGCAACCCCTTGCGGCGGCGGTGTGGCATGCGAGCTGTGGGGTCCGGGCCGTGGCCGTGGCGCCACGCCCCTCAACCCGTCGGGAGGTCCAGAGGCCGGGCGGCCAGGGACGCCATCGCCTCGCCCGGCGCGCGGCCGGCAGCATCGAGGTGGATCCCGTCGATGGGGCTCGGCGCGGCGGCATCGGCCATGGGAAAGCACGGCTGGCGTCCCCACGACTGGCTGTCGCCGTAGACGAGAACCGACATCATGGGATCAACGCGCAGGCGTGACGCCTCGAGCGCCGGCGGCTACTGGGTTTTCGCTGCGGCCGCTTTTGCCGTCGCCGGTGCCGCCGACGAGACCGCCGTCTTGGCAGCCGGAGCGACGGTCGCGCCCGCTGGCGGCGTGGCGGGCGTCGCCGATGCCGACTGCGTCGCCGCCTTCGGTGTTATGGTCGAGCAGCGCGCGCGGAAGTCGGCGTTCGCCCTGTTGAGCTGCGCCTGCTTGGCGAGCGCATCACGCTTCACAGGCACGGTCGCGCCGGCGCCGGTCGACGCCTTCTCGAGGCGCTCGACGGTCCCTTCCTTGGCGAGCTGGTCGATCTGGGCGGCAAGCGACACGCAGGCCGGATCGACCTTCGGCGCCTCGGCGATCGAGCCAGTGGTGGCTGGCCCGCCGTCGGTCGCACATCCCACGAGCAGTAAAGTCAGTGCAGCGATTGCGGCCGAGCCGCGGCGAATGGAAAGCATGGCGGCGTCCCCTGAAGTCGATCCCGAACCCGAATCAGTAGCGTCACTCACTCTCGCCCGCCTAGGCCGCCGCCCCTGACCCGGCAAGCTGAGCCGTCAACGTATCACCGGAAAAAACGCGCCGCCACCAGCATTCGCGAAGGAAATGAGCTTCGCCGCGGCAGAGCCGCAACAGGGTGGCGCGGCGGCGGGTGAGCGTGGCGTCAAGAACGGTGCGCTGCCGGGCGTCCAGGGACCCAGACCCCGCCTGACTACCGATCGATCTCGCCGAACACGATGTCGATGGAGCCGAGGATCGCCGAGACGTCGGCCAGCATGTGGCCGCGGTTGATGAAGTCCATCGCCTGCAAGTGCGGGAAGCCCGGCGCGGGTCACCAGGATCTCGCCTTCTCGGCCAACCGACCTTTCTTCTCAGCGCGGACCCTTTCATTCAATCTCTTCAGAATGGCCGCGACCGCAGCCTTCTTCGAGGGCGGCCGCGATCCGCCGCCGATGTAGGCATGCGCAATGGCGACAAGATCGACTGACCGCAACGAATGATCAGATACGAGATCATCAAGCACATGCCTCACATCCGCGCTATTGAGCCCGGCGCTCATCAGTCGCTGAAGCCCCTGAGCCACCAGGACTTCATTGAATTCTACATTGCGGTGCTTGGTCTTAGCCATGTCATCAGCAACCTTTGCACCCCCGCCGAGAAATGAAAATATACCCATAAGCGTGCTCCCATGCCATAGGTGGGAAACGCCAGACGAGAGTTCCCGCTGCTCCGTTCGACCTATGAAGCCGGATTCGTGATTCGAGACCAGACCTCGTCGAACACAGCATCGTAGATATCCCTCAGCCGAGTGCCATCTGCGGTAAGATGGTAGGGAAGTCGACCGGTTTCATCGTTGGCGATGACCGCCTTCCTGGGGATATGCTGACGGATAAAAGGGTCCCGATCTCCTCCGATAATTCCTTTTGCCACTTCGCGGATCTGATTTTGCGCACGTACCTCATTGGGTGACAGCGCAACTTGGCGCGTCATGCAACTTACTATCCCCGCACACTTGATATGAAGACCCAAATCGGCCTTCATCGCTTGTATATTTCGAAGAAATGGCTCGACCGCCTCGCCAGATACGCGGTCCAGTATCGTCGGCACCAGATAGAAATGACTCGCAATGAATGCGTTAAGCGGTGCCATCGACAGTCGTGGCGGAGTGTCGATGATGATCGCCCCATACTGGCGTCGCACAGCCGGATTGAGCAGAACTTTTGCCAGTCTATATCGGACGTCTGTTTGGTCGACGGCATTTATCAGCCACTTGAGCAACAACCGACTCTCAACCTCATGCAATGAGTAGTCAGCCGGCACTATCCATCCACGAAGTATCTCGGGCGTAAGATGAATCGCCGCCGCGGAGAGAGTTGCAAGATCTGCGCTCTGCTCGAACAGTGCATCCACATGTGAACCAACGGTCTCTGACTCGATGGATCGAAGCACTATACTCGACAGAGAGCCCTGATGATCGAGGTCAATCAATAAGACCGGCTTGCCCTGCTTCTCACTGACGTATGCCGCAAAGTTCGCGGAGATATGGGTCTTCCCCACGCCGCCCTTATAGATAGCCGTTGTGACGACTATGGCGCCTTCGGGATCGAGGAGCCACGGCGCATACTCTGGAAACGGCTTCGGCGGGCGCACCTTCCAGAGCTCGTTCGACTGTGTGGTCAACCGAACAAGGTCGGCCTCAAGTTCGGCGATGCGATTTTCGCGCTGCTCAACGATCGTCTGCTGACGTCTCACCTCGGAGGCCGCTCTCTCCGAGTCTTGGCGAAGATGCTCCGCCCTGACTTCCTGCTCGCGTAGAGCAGCCGCTTGACGGCGAATCTCGTGTTTGTCGATGCGCGTCCATATGAAGCCAAGTACAGCGAGGAAGGGACCCACAATGTAGCCGACCAGTCGGAAAGCCGGCTCGTACTCGGTGATGAACTTCGATACGCTCGTCCAAAACGCAACTACTAAGGGAACCGCAGCGAAGCAGGCAAGCACCAACCCGAACAGAATGCGCTTCAACCTCCTGGCGTCGAGCATGGACATTCCCCTACAAACTCACGGGAAGTGTACATCCTATCAAGGACATCATTGGTGGCAGGAAAGGGACACCGCCGCTCGAATGAACGAACCCTCCAACCCTTGCATGCCCCTACCGATCGATCTCGCCGAACACGATGTCGATGGAGCCGAGGATCGCCGAGACGTCGGCCAGCATGTGGCCGCGGTTGATGAAGTCCATCGCCTGCAAGTGCGGGAAGCCCGGCGCGCGGATCTTGCAGCGATAGGGCCGGTTGGACCCATCGGCGACGAGATAGACGCCGAACTCGCCCTTCGGCGCCTCGACCGCGGCGTAGACCTCGCCGGCCGGCACGTGGAAGCCCTCGGTGTAGAGCTTGAAGTGGTGGATCAGCGCCTCCATCGAGCGCTTCATCTCGCCGCGCGTCGGCGGCACCACTTTCTTGTTCTCGGCGACGTGCGGCCCCCGCCCCTCCGCCGACTTCAGCTTGGCGCAGCACTGCTGCATGATCCGCGCCGACTGGCGCATCTCCTCGACGCGGAGGTGGTAGCGGTCGTAGCAGTCGCCGTTTTTGCCGATCGGGATATCGAAATCGAGCTCGGCGTAGCACTCGTAGGGCTGGCTCTTGCGCAGGTCCCAGGCCGCGCCCGAGCCGCGCACCATCACGCCCGAGAAGCCCCACCTGAAGCAGTCCTCGAGGTTGACGACGCCGATGTCGACGTTCCTCTGCTTGAAGATGCGGTTGTCGGAGAGCAGGCCCTCGAGGTCGTCGACCACCTTGAGAAACGGCTTGATCCAGGCTGCGATGTCGTCGATCAGCGCATCGGGCAGATCCTGGTGGACGCCGCCGATGCGGAAATACTTCGCGTGCATGCGCGAGCCTGATGCGCGCTCGTAGAACACCATCAGCTTCTCGCGCTCCTCGAAGCCCCAGAGCGGGGGCGTGAGCGCGCCGACGTCCATCGCCTGCGTCGTGACGTTGAGCAGGTGGGAGAGGATGCGGCCGATCTCGGAGTAGAGCACGCGGATGAGCTGGGCCCGCTTCGGCACCGTGACGCCGAGCAGCTTCTCGACCGCGAGGCAGAAGGCGTGCTCCTGGTTCATCGGCGCGACGTAGTCGAGCCGGTCGAAGTAGCCGATCGCCTGCAGGTAGGTCTTGTGCTCGATCAGCTTCTCGGTGCCGCGGTGCAGCAGGCCGATGTGCGGGTCGACGCGCTCGACGACCTCGCCGTCGAGCTCGAGCACGAGGCGGAGCACGCCGTGCGCCGCCGGGTGCTGCGGCCCGAAGTTGATGTTGAACGGGCGGATCTCGGTCTCGGGCACGGGTCGGTCCTATCGAGGATTATGCGCAGATGCCTCGATAGATGTCGCCGAGGGAGATCGCAATGCCCAATGCCCGAACCTGGATCACCTGGTCGCGGCCCTTGACTGTCGACGGCTCCGATTTGAATGTCCGGTCGGCGCCCTTGAGCCACACATAGCACAGCGGCTCGTCCTGGCTGGCCACGATGTAGGCCTCGAGCGAGGTGAGGCTCAAATAGTCGACTGGCTTGGCTGACAGGTCGCGCTCCTCGGACGACTGTGACAGTACTTCGACAATCAGCACCGGAGCTTCGGTCGAGAGACTGTTGTCGGCGGCGCCGAGCTGCTCGACGACGGCATCGGCGTGACGCACCGTTTCACCGGTATCGATCCCGCGGTCCGAGCCCAGAACCACCCAGGTGTCCCGATCGAGCGCGCGGCTCAACGCCTCGACAAATGCCTTTCCGAGACGGGCATGCTTGAATGTTCCCCCCGCTTGCTGCTGCATGATCCAACCCCGCACAAATTCATAGCGATGTTGCTCATCGGCAGTTTCGATGAAGCGGTAGAACGTCGGCTTGTCGACGAACATGAGTGCGTGTGCGGTCATCACTCTCGGCCTCTTGTCGCCCCACTCCAGACTAGCGCAGATTCCACTTGATGTGGCTCTGCGCATCCCCCTCCCCTTGATGGGGAGGGGTTAGGGGTGGGGTGGCCAGGGGACAACCGAGCGAGATGCGTTGGTATGACCGTCCGACCCCCACCCCTGACCCCTCCCCGCGATGGGGGAGGGGAGGCACACCGGCCACGATCCAACGCTCGTGGAAAGCGCTCTAGGCAGCGCGCCAGCTGCAGCTTCACTTGTCCGCCGGCGGCGCGGCCTTCTCGTCCCCCGGCAGCACGTAGGTCGTCCCCTCCCACGGGCTCTCGAAATCGAAGTTGCGGAAGTCCTGGCTGAGCTTCACGGGCTCGTAGACGACGCGCTTTGCCTCGTCGTCGTAGCGCACCTCGACGTAGCCGGTG
>Ga0114938_1000229_pt1 | contig 45509 bp, 32 predicted proteins | sample AshMeaBigSpring_FD_88675 | JGI IMG/M metagenome (GOLD analysis project Ga0114938, IMG submission 88675) | Groundwater microbial communities from Big Spring, Nevada to study Microbial Dark Matter (Phase II) - Ash Meadows Big Spring | ecosystem: Environmental > Aquatic > Deep subsurface >... | reverse complement strand
GGAATTCCTGTATTAGGGAAAACCACTCTTCGGTGCTACGCTTGTTTCGTGTCATGTTTTTTTGCGCCAAAGGTAAGAGGGAATTTTATAGCTTACAAGACGGGGTTAGCCGAATGCTTACGGAGCAAACAGTACCACAAATTCCGGAGCAAACGGTGCCAAATGAAAAGCAACCATTCACCCAATGCGATTGATTTGGTGATTCAACAGGCGGAGGATTCGATTTGTTGATTTGATTGAAAGGAAATAGAATTTGGCTAAAGCCAATAGGGAGGATGAATTCTTTATCCACCAGCTAAAGCTGGAGGCAATTCAAAAAGGGGTAGCGGGCATCAACCGCCGGTTGTATGCCAAATACGGGTTGAGTGATGAGGAAGAGGTCAGTATGCTCCGTTTTATCCAATAAATTAATGTCGGTAGAAATATATAGAAAAATATTAGTGTCAATCAGATATCTCATTATTGTAATACTAAGAATGACCGTATCTGATAACCTCTTCTCTATCAAAAGCGCCTTGTATTTTCATAATACCCTGCATTACTTTAGATATTTTCTTCTTGGTCTCCGTCTTGGGCGCTACCTTTTTTGTTGTGTTTTTTGTTGTTGCCATAGCTTTAGTTGTTTATCCGTTACAAAGATAGTGTATTTTTGCGCAAACAACGTAAATTTATACCACGGTTTTTAGTAGTTTCGGATATGGTCATCAATACATTGTGTAAATCATTATCTTTGCAACCTTAATTCGAAAACAGAGCAAAGAGATGAAACAGGAACCCATATTGTCTGTAGGCATAGTATCGGCCAGCGAGATTCAATTTACATTACACGGAAATTTTAATACAGAAACCTCCGGCATTGTCTGCACGGGAGAGCAAACCGTTTGTCTGACGGAAAAGGGCATTCAGTATGGCGGGGAGTGCTATGCCGAATTAACTTTTTGTCCGACGGACAAATCCTCCTGTTTCACCCTGAACGATGTGGTAATCGGCATCGGATTTCATTGGGAGCGCAAAGAGCCGCAATCGTTTGCGGGGTCGCTCAGAATAATTGTGGAGGAGAATCGCCTCACCGCGGTGAATGTGATACCGGTGGAGGAGTATCTGAAGAGTGTGATTTCGTCGGAGATGAGTGCCACGGCATCGCTGGAGTTGCTTCGGGCTCATGCGGTGATTTCGCGCAGCTGGTTGCTTTCGCAGTTGGCCAAGAAGAGTGATTTGCAGGCTCAGAGTGGCAACTATATATCGGATGTGCGCACCGAAACCGAATGGATAAAGTGGTGGGACCGGGAAGACCATACGCTGTATGATGTATGTGCCGACGACCATTGTCAGCGCTATCAGGGGATAACCAGGGCCACAACACCTGCGGTGGTGCAGGCGGTGGAGGCCACCCGCGGAGAGGTGCTGATGTACAACGGGGCTATCTGCGATGCCCGTTTCTCGAAATGTTGCGGTGGAGTGCTCGAAAAATTTGATAACTGCTGGGAACCTGCTTCGCATCCCTATTTGCAAAAGGTTTTTGACCGAAAAGAAGATGCCCTGAGTGATACGCCCGATTTGAGCATAGAGGCAGAGGCGGAGAAATGGATACGAACTTCGCCGGAGGCATTCTGCAACACGCGCGACAAGCAGATTTTGAGTCAGGTGCTCAACAACTACGACCAGGAGACAGTGGATTTTTACCGCTGGAAGGTACGATATAGCCAGTCGGAGGTGGCAGAGCTGCTAGCCCGTCGCACCGGAATAGATTTCGGGCAAATTGTAGATTTGCAACCTGTGGAGCGGGGAGTGTCGGGGCGGATGATTCGTCTGCGCATTGTGGGTACAAAAAAAACGATGGTAATCGGCAAAGAGCTGCTGATACGCAAGTCGCTCTCCGAATCGCACCTTTACAGTTCGGCCTTTGTGGTGGAAAGAGAGCACGATAAAGGCGTTTTGCCCATAGCATTTACTCTTACCGGAGCAGGGTGGGGGCATGGCGTGGGGCTTTGCCAGATAGGCGCTGCCGTGATGGGCGAGCAGGGCTACGACTACCGCGCTATATTGTTGCATTACTACCGGGATGCAGAAATTCTGAAAAGCTATTAGACAAAAAAGCCCCGATTTGTGGGCATTTGGCACCAGGCAGAGGCGGTCGGGATGTCTGTATAAAAGTCAAAGTTTGCATTTAATTAAAAATAACCAATAATTAATACTTAAATGATTGCAATTATTTGTTAATTGTTTGTATTTTTGTAAACTATATAAAGTGCCACTTTTGTTTTCTTATCAAAAATAAATCAGTTAATTATGAGAAAAATATCTTTCCGTATCACATATCCGGTTGTTTCATGTTTAGTCTTTCTTTCTCTTTTTTCTCCGTTTAATCTTTTGCATGCGCAGTCCGGATTCTTTATCAAAGAATCTTTTCGCGACAATTCCACCAAAAATGTGACATTGGGCGGATCGCCAACAGTGGCATATCTGACCGCCGGATTGCAGGACACGGTAGGCGGAGGTTGGTTGCGCCTTACAAATGATGATAAGAATCAGAAGGGATATGCCATTATAAATCAGGCATTCTCGTCGAGCAACGGGGTATTGCTGGATATGGAGTATGCCATTTGGCGCACCAAGGGCGACCCCTTTGGAGGAGCGGATGGATTTTCGGTTTTTTTGTTTGATGCAACAGCTACACCCTTCCGTATTGGCGGTTTCGGTGGCTCATTGGGATACGCGCAGCGGTATGTTCCCAACGAACCATTTGCCGATGGGGTATCGGGTGGATATGTAGGTTTGGGAATCGATGAATACGGAAACTTCAGTAATCCGAATGAAGGAAAAGAGGGCGGAACCAGCAAAATGGCCAACACGGTAGGTATACGGGGTCCGGAATCGACCAATTACGCCTGGCTAACCGGAAATTCCAATCTGGGCTTTATGTTGCAGTTTGGGCAATCGGCTACCCGCCCTACACAAACACAATATTTTCGCCGTATTCAGGTAGAGATTTTGCCTATTCCGGGAAATAAATATTCTGTTACTGCCCGTATGATGACGGATAAAAACGGAAAGTTCGTTACAGTACTGGGCCCATATCTGCTGCCTGCAGCACCTCCGGCCATGCTCAAGCTGGGACTGGCAGCCTCTACCGGAGCTGCTATCAACAACCACGAAATACGAAATCTATTTATTACCACAGCCGGCGGTTTACGGGTGGATAAGACCGTGGACAAAGTCACGGCAAAGGTAGGAGATGTATTAACTTACACTGTGGATGTTTATAATCAGACAGAAAACAATGCCAAAGGGTTGAAATTAAAGGATATAGTCAATCAATTGCCCTCTGTTTTTCAGATTCAGAGTGTTTCATTTGATAACCATACCGACTCCGAAAACAAAGCAACCGGTTACACATCGAATGATATATCGAACGTAACACTGGATTTGAGTCCGTATAGCTTTGCGACATTTACAGTGAAGGGTAAAGTGTTGAAATATCCGGTTTCGGGTAGTATAATCAATACGGCAAAAGTAGAGATTGGAACCTCCGGCGTGCAGGATCCGGATACTGTGAACAACGAGATAAAGGTGACAACATTGATAGAGTCTCCCGAGATAGCACCCGATTATGTGTTGAATCAAACGATATCTCAGGGATGTATAGATAATGCGAATGGAAATGTGCTGACCCTGAAGGTGAAGAATTCGGGCTTATCGGGAGGTGCAGTGGGTAGTGTGGTGACAGTGCGGGATACAATACCGGAAGGTCTGGAGGTGTTGTCCGTCACAGCCGATGGATGGGTTGTCGCTCACACCGGCAACAATTACAGTTTTACGCGGAGTGATAAGCTGAATTTGGGGGCTGAATATCCGACGATTCGTTTTACGGTGCGTCCGCTGGCCAATACAACCCTCACGAGCTGGAAAAACAGAGCTTATGTATCGAATGAAAATGATATAAACGATACCAATAATGGTAGTGAAACGGCTACGTTGACGGCCCCTCCGATTGCCAGTGCCGGGCCCGACCAGTCGGTATTTCAGGGAGGTCAGATTACCCTGGCAGCCAACAATCCCGGTAGCCTTACCGGTACATGGAGCGTAGTAAACGGACAGGCCACAATCGCATCACCCAATGCATACAATACAACGGTAACACTATTGCCCAATACCACTGCCACATTGCGTTGGAGTGTGTCGAGCGGAACCTGTTCTGCTTACGACGATGTGGTAGTGGGTTATATGGTGCCAAAGATTTCATTGGTAAAGGTTGTTTCAAACGGGCCAACATTCCGGTTAAACGATGTAATCAATTATACTTTCCGGATAGAGAATTCCGGCGAAGTGAGTTTGTCGGATGTCAGCTTGTCGGATAATCTGCTAAAGGTGGCACCGGTTTTTGTGAGTGGAGACACCAACAACAATTTGAAACTGGACAAAGGCGAAATCTGGATTTATAGTGGTTCATATACAGTTACACAGGATGATATAGATGCCGGAAGCGTGAAGAATTCGGCTACTGCCTCGGCCAAAGATCCATCGGGCAATACGGTTTCTGATATTTCGGGCAGCACAACTACCAACGATACAGAGACCACTACACCGGTAGAACATATCAACAAGGTGAAGCTATTGAAATCGGTCATCAACAACGGAACATTCCGCCTGGGTGATGAGATTCGGTATGCGTTTAGCGTGGCCAATGAGGGGAATACCACCCTGAAAGAGGTGAATCTGGTCGATAGTAAATTGCCCACCGCCCCTGTTTATCAGGATGGGGATTTAAACAACAACCAAAAACTGGATGTGGGTGAAATCTGGAACTACCTCGGCAGCTATATCGTAAAGAAATCGGATGTCGATTTTGGTAAAGTATCCAATCTGGCTACCGTGTTTGCCAAAGACCTGAACGGCGTTGAGGTAAAAGATGTGTCGGGCAGCAATGTGCCCACCGTAGCCTACCTTGGCCCGGGCAAAATTGCGATGGTAAAAGAGGCCACAACCGCAGGCCCGTACAAGCTGAATGAAAAAATAGAATACCGCTTTACGGTAACAAATATCGGAGAGGTGCCGCTTAAGAATTTGATACATACCGATTTGAAGCTGGCAGTGGCTGCCCAATACAAAAGCGGGGATGTGAATACCAACAATCTTCTGGACCCGAAGGAATCGTGGATTTATTTGGGTACATATTATGTTTCGCAAGCCGACGTGGAAGCCGGAAGGGTGATTAATTCGGCTCTTATATCTTCTGTTACCGAAGAGGGATTGGCGGCAAAGGATAGTTCGGGTACAAAGATTAATACAGACGACCCCACCATCACACCGATAGCACGACATCCGAAGGTTTCGCTGATAAAGGTTGTCTCCAACGGTACTTTATTCAAACTGGGAGATAAAGTTGAATATGTATTTACTGCCAAAAATGAGGGAGATGTCACTCTTGCAAATGTGGCTATTGCAGATACTTTGCTCAAATCGGGTATCACTTATCAGCGAGGAGACTTTAACGTAAACAACAAACTGGATATTGGTGAAAGCTGGACATTTACAGGAAGTTATATTGTGACCAAACAGAATGTGGATTCGGGTAAAGTGGTAAATTCAGCCATATTAATCACCAAAGATATAAACGGAACAGAAGTGAGGGATACTTCGGGAACTTCGGTCGATAATAATCTGCCAACAATTATACCGGTTGATCAGGGTCCTGTAACCAACAACGACAGAGTTGTGACACCGCAGGGAACCCGGGTGATTATACCTGTGCTGAGCAATGATTTAGCAGGTAAGAGCCCTATTGATTCATCCTCTGTAGAGATTCTGACCCGTCCATTGAATGGAAGTGTGGTGGCGCAACCCGATGGAACAGTAGCCTATTTGCCCAACATCAATTTTACAGGAGAAGATAGTTTCACATACCGGATAAAAGATAAAGCGGGAAACTGGTCAAATATTTCGACGGTTACGATATCTGTTGTATCGACAGATTTGTTTATTCCGAATGTAATTACACCCAACGGAGATGGGAAGAATGACGAATTTAAGATTATTGGAATTAACTATTTCGACCAGGTAAATCTGATCATTTACAACAGATGGGGGAATGAGGTGTATAAGAACGAAAATTATCAGAACAACTGGAATGGAAATGGCCTGAATGAAGGGACTTATTACTATCTGATAACCGGAAAAAAAGGAGATTCGGAAAGTAATTACAAAGGTTGGGTATTATTAAAACGATAGACAAAAAAGGAATTTACAGATGAACATGATACGATTTTATAAACTGAGTTGTGCCCTTTTGATACTGAATTCTCTGAGTGGCATATTGCATGCGCAACAGAATATTCAGTTTACGCAATACATTTTCAATTCGCTCAGTGTGAATCCCGCTTATGCCGGATACAAAGAGGAGTGGTTTTTGCAATCGACCGTGCGAACACAATGGACGGGAATGCCGGGTGCACCCCGGACAGCCCAGTTGTCGGTAGATGGAGTTACAAATTCGGAGAGCAAGCGAGTCGGGCTTGGATTGCAAATGACAGCCGACAAACTGGGACCACAGATGAATACATCTCTGTATGCCAACTATGCCTACCGTATTCAGCTGGATGCAGAAGATACCAAACGGCTGAGTTTCGGATTGGCGGCCGGTATTACTCAATTTGCTTTGGATGGCAGTCTGTTGTCGCCCACAGATCCTGATGACCGGTTGATCTACAACGAAACAGAAACAAAATACGTACCCGATGTACGCTTTGGGTTGTACTATTCGAGCCCTCGTTTTTACCTCGGATTTTCGGTGATGGATATGTTGGCACCCTCTATTCTGAAAAACGATTCGGCGCTTAATATCCTACGGCGTCAGCATTACTACCTGATTGCGGGCACATTATTTGATTTGACCGAATCGCTCAGAGTGAGACCCGGTTTGCTATTCAAAGAGGATTTGAAAGGACCCTCTTGTCTGGATCTCAATACCATGTTTATTTTCAAAAACCGTTTTTGGTTTGGTGCCTCATACCGCACCGGTATAAACTTATGGGATAAAAAGTACAATGAGAGTCAATCATTAACTCTGCTCAATTCGTTTTCGGGGATTGTGCAGTTTCAGGTATCGGAGCGTTTGCGAATCGGCTATTCGTATGATTATATGATGAACGGATTGAATTCTGCTCAACAGGGAACCCACGAAATTTCAATTGGTTGGACAATTCCGTCGAAGTCGCAGCGGGTACTGAGTCCGCGATTCTTCTAGTCTTTTCTGTATATTCAGTTTGAATCATTACAACAATCAAAATTAACACACGTATGAATAAGAGAGCTTTTCAAACCGGTTTGTTTTTTGGCTTACTGTTTTTTGCTTTTTCTGTCAATGCTCAGGATCAATTGGGTATTCGCGACAGGGCAGATAAGTTATACACCGAATATCAATATGCCAAAGCAGCTGCTATCTACCTGAAACTAACGGATGTAAAGAACCCCAAGTTGAAGGATATGGAGCGACTGGCCGATTGCTACAGCAAAATGAATAAATACGAAGACGCAGAAATCTGGTATGCCAGAGCTGTAGCCGAGCCCGGGAGTTCGCCCGAAAACCTGATCAGTTATGGCGAAATACTAAAAGCCAACTCGTTGTATGCCAAAGCCAAAACGGTATTGCAGGAGTATGCAACAAAAACCGGGAACAAAGATCGGGTAGCCGTAGCGTTGGCCGGTTGCGATTCGGCCCAGATTTGGTTGAGCTCACCCACGCGTCACAAACTGCGAAACGAACTGGCTGTTAATACCCAATATTCTGAATTTTCGGCTACACCGGTGGGCAATAGGGTTTTTTATGCGGGAGAACCGGAGGTGGCCGATTTTAGCAAGAAATATGGATGGACAGGTAACTCTTTTCTCCGGATTTTTACGGCCACAAAGTCAGACGACAACACATTGAACACGCCGCTTATAGCCGGCTCTGAACTGAATAGCGAAACGTATCATATTGGCCCCCTCACTACAACTCAGAGTGGTGATATGTTTCTGATTACCCGAACCTATCCGGGAAAAGATGCCGGCATCAAAAAAGATAGCCGTGGCATTTACAGAACCAATAAGATGGAGCTCTATTTTCAGTCTTTTGTCTATGGAAAATGGCAAAAGCCGATACCATTTGCCTATAATAATGTGAAAGAGTATTCGGTTGGGCATGCCGCTTTGAGTCCGGATGGGAGAATTCTATACTTTGTGTCGGATATGCCCGGTGGACAGGGAGGAACGGATATCTGGTTTACCGAGCTGCAGGCTGATGGTAACTGGGGCTCTTGTTTCAATGCCGGAAATCAGGTGAATACGGCGGGCGACGAGCTATTTCCTACTGTATCGAAAGATGGAACACTCTATTTCTCATCCAACGGATGGCCGGGAATGGGTGGCCTCGATATTTTCAGGAGCAGGGGAAAAAAGGATAACTGGTCGAAACCTGCCAATATGAAATATCCGGTGAACTCTGCCGGCGATGATTTTTCGTACATTATCAACGAAGCACAATCGGCTGGTTACCTCTCTTCGAACCGTAAAAACGGCAAAGGAAGCGACGATATCTACTCATTTTCCTATCAGAAACCCAAAAACTCGCACTACATAAAAGGTGTGGTGTATGACAAGAAAACAGGCCTTCGATTACAGGCAGCAGTTACCATGTTTGCCTCCAACAGTGTGGTTGCCCGTCAGGAGACAGCCGCCGATGGAGCATTTGTGTTTCAGGCTGATGAGCAAACCCCTTACAACATTCAGGGGGTGAAATTTTCCTACTATTCCGATTCGGTGAATGTCGTTATCCGACCATCGGAGGTGGACGACACGGCCAAAGTGGCACTTTATCTGGAGCCGCTTTTCGAGAAAGGAAAGACAATTCGTATCGAAAATATTCACTACAACTTCGACAAAGATGATATTCGCGCCGATGCTGCTGTGATACTGGATAAGCTGGTGAAAACCATGCACGAAAATCCTTCGCTGAAGATTGAACTGGCATCGCACACCGACAGTCGCGGAACAGACGTTTACAATCACGATTTGTCGCAACGCAGAGCGCAGTCGGCAGTCAATTATCTGGTAACAAGGGGAATCTCGCGCGACAGAATGATTGCCAAAGGATACGGAGAGAGCAAGTTGCTCAACAAATGCAAAGATGGCGTGGAGTGTACAGACGATGAGCATCAGGCCAACCGTCGCACCGAGTTTACCGTATTGAGTTATTGATTTGAAAAAACAGAGATTCTTGAAAACAAAAATATCCCCCTGGGCCTGGATACCCACACTGTACATAGCCCAGGGGTTGCCTTATGTGTCGGTGATGACAATCGCCGTGGTGATGTATAAAGGAATGGATATTTCCAATACCGACATTGCCCTTTATACCAGTTGGCTCTATTTGCCGTGGGTGATTAAGCCCATTTGGAGCCCCTTTGTGGATATTCTGAAATCGAAACGTTGGTGGATTGTGGTGATGCAGTCGCTGATTGCCGTGGCTTTTGCGAGTGTCGCTTTTATGATGAATCAGTCGTTTTTTTTCGAAGCCACACTGGCCTGTTTCTGGCTGCTGGCCTTTAGCTCGGCCACGCACGACATTGCTTCGGATGGCTTTTATATGCTGGGGCTCGACAGCAACGAGCAGACTTTCTTTGTGGGCATTCGTTCTACTTTTTACCGCATTGCGATGATATCGGGACAGGGGCTTTTTGTCGTGTTGGCCGGTGCACTCGAAAACGGAAAACTGATTCCGGGTGTTGGCGGAAATACGGCGTTGGCCTGGAGTATAACCTTCTATCTGTTGAGTGGATTGTTTGTAGCTTTTGTGTTGTATCACAAGGTCGTTCTACCCAAACCGGAAACAGATGTGGAGCGCGAAAAAGCTGATGCAAAAACATTGTTGCACGATTCGCTGCAAACTTTCGTTTCGTTTTTCAGGAAAAAAGAGATAGGGTTGGCACTTACTTATTTGCTTACCTACCGGCTTTGCGAGTCGCAACTGGTGAAAATGACCACCCCGTTTCTGATGGATGGTCGAGACAAGGGCGGACTGGGTCTATCGACCTACGAAATCGGTTTTGCTTATGGTACCTTTGGTGTGATTGGACTTGTGGCCGGCGGTATTCTGGGCGGTATAGCCGCTTCTGCTAAAGGGTTGAAGTACTGGAATCTGCCTATGGCCGTTATTATCAATTTGCCTGTGCTTATTTTTGTCATTATGTCGTATACCCAACCCGACGATTTGTGGTTGATTACCTTATATATGGTGATAGAACAGTTTGGATACGGCTTTGGCTTTGCCGCATTTCTGCTCTACATGATTTATATTGCGGATGGCGAACACAAGACAGCACATTATGCCATTTGCACCGGTTTTATGGCACTGGGTATGATGCTTCCGGGCATGGTGTCGGGCTGGATACAGTCGTTGATTGGCTACCAGTGGTTTTTTATCTGGGTGGCTGTTTGTGCATTGCCGGGCATCTGGGTGGCGTCGCGGCTAAAGATAGATTCGGCATTCGGACTCAAAACAAAAGAATAAACAGATTCAATATATCAGAATAATTTCAACAAAAATGAATATCCTCACTCAACTATTCGAAGCCTATTTTGGCGAAAAAGTAAAAAATATAGAGCCTATCAAAGGTTCTGGTTCCAACCGTTTGTATGTGAGATTGATTGGCGAAAATAACCGATGCATCGGTACCAAAGGCGAGTCGATTGTGGAAAATGAAGCGTTTATAGCGCTTTCAAACCACTTTGTGAGCAAAGGGCTGCCTGTGCCGGCGGTGTATGCCGTGAGCGACGACCGCATGCAGTACATACAGCAGGATTTTGGCGATGTGGCTCTGTTTGACTATGTGGAAAAAGGAAGAGCCGACAACAACTATTCGGCCGACGAAAAGGCTGTACTGTGCCAGACACTGGCCGATTTGGCCAATATTCAGGTGAAGGGAGCAGAGGGACTCGACTTCTCGGTCTGCTTTCCGCGTGCCGAATTCGACAGACGCTGTATATTCTGGGATCTGAACTATTTCAAATATTGCTACCTGCGTCCGGCGGGCGTCGCGTTCAGCGAAAACCTGCTCGAAGATGAGTTTGAGAAGATGGCTGATTTGCTCGACGCAGAAGTGAACGATGTATTTCTCTACCGCGATTTTCAGTCGCGCAATGTAATTGTGGCAGATGGAAAACCCCGGTTTATTGATTTTCAGGGTGGACGACGGGGTCAGGTTTACTACGATGTGGCTTCGTTTATCTGGCAGGTGGAGGCACACTATTCGCCCGAAATGGTCGGTTTGTTGCTCGATGCCTACATCACCTCTTTGCAAAAATACAGACCGGTAGATGAGGCTGCTTTCAAATCGCGTCTCAACCATTTCGCCCTGTTCCGCTTGTTGCAGGTGTTGGGGGCTTGCGGTTACAGAGGGTTGATTGAACGGAAACAATATTTTATTGATACCATCCCCAATGCGCTGTACAACATCAACAGACTGCTCGATCAGGCCGGATTTGAGGAGTATCCGTATCTGGTCTCTGTGCTCAGAAATCTGAAATAATTTACCATCAACTAACAGAACGAATGAAAGCGCTTATATTTGCTGCCGGGCTGGGTACCCGGATGAAACACCTAACCGGGTCGATGCCCAAAGCGATGGTGCCTGTAGCCGGAAAACCATTGTTGCAGCACACCATCGAAAAACTGAAGCTGCATGGCTTCGACGAAATCATCGTCAATGTACACCATTTTGCCGATCAGGTAATCTCATTTCTGGATGAAAACAACCGTTTTGGTATCCGCATCGAAATATCCGACGAGCGGGATATGCTGCTCGAAACCGGTGGCGGAATTAAAAAGGCAGCGCACTTTTTCGACGATGGAAAACCGTTTCTGGTGCACAATGTGGATATGCTTTCGGATGTCGATCTGCGCAAAATGTACGAGACTCATCTGGAGTCGGCGGCCGATGCCACGTTGCTCATGAAGCGGGTAGATGCCGACCGTTCTCTTTTGTTCGACGAAAACAACTGTCTGCGGGGCTGGGTAAACAGCATGACCGGCGAGGTGAAATCGCCCGTATCCGGGTTTGATCCTTCTATTTATGGAAAATACTCTTTTGGCGGGATACATATCCTGTCACCATCAGTCTTGAGTGAAATGGATCAGTGGTCGGGTAAGTTCTCTATAATCGACTATTATCTCTCTGTAGCGCTGAAAAAAGATATACGTGCCTATGTGCAAAACGACTGTTTTCTGCTTGATGTGGGTAAGCCTGAAGCCCTGGAGGCTGCTGAGAAGTTTGTCGGATAGATTTAGGGGAGAATGATTATTTATTCGTTTTGTAATAAATGAAAGCCTTTGTCCCTGTAAAAAGGGAATTTAGTATCGGCACTAATAATAGTGAGTTTTTCGGCAATTGATTGAGCAATCAACATCCTGTCAAAAGGATCGTCGTGTGTTTTGCCGTTTATGATTGGATGGGATAATTTTTCTAATGCAAGAACGTGCTTAGGATCAATGGTTAGAATGAATATATTGTAATGATTCAATCTTTCAATGACTTTATCAATACTCCAAGAAAGAGTTATTTTATTAAGTTTTTGTAGGATTACTATTTCACGTAATGACTCCACACTAACAAATAGATTGCCGCTATATGACTCAATTTCATCATATATAAAACGACTCTCCTTTTTACTACCTTCTAAATGCCAGATAAGAATGTGGGTGTCAAGTAAATATTTTTTCATTAGTTCAAATTAAAAACATCTTCATCCTTGCCATTGATAGTAATTTTGCCTTTCATAATTCCAAACATACCTCTCTTGGGTATTTCTTTCTTTGGCTCTGTCGCTTTAAGAATTGAATTTTTGGTAGTTGGGTTTATTTTTTTCATAGCTTTATTATTTATCCGCTACAAAGATAATGCAAAATGCATTAATCTGTGATGTGCATACAATTTTTTTGCAGAGGTGTCATGCTGCCAGGGAGGTATGTCCGGCCTCTGTTTATTTTTGTTTTCGGCTGTCGAAATATTAAATTTTTTGGTTGTTTTTCAAAATAATTGTTTAGATTTGCGACCTGAACCTTTTAATCTTTTACTATGCCGTTTGATGTCGCTGTAATAGGCGGTGGGCCTGCCGGATATACCGCTGCGGAGCTTGCTGCAAGGGCCGGATTAAATACAATTCTGTTCGAGAAAAATGCCATTGGGGGAGTTTGCCTCAATGTAGGTTGCATACCCACAAAGACACTGCTCTACTCTGCAAAATTGTACGATGCTTTGCGCAGTAGTTCTAAATACGGCGTTTCGGCATCAACTCCCTCCTTCGATCTTCCCAAAATTATCCAACGAAAAAATAAGGTAGTGAAAAAACTCACGGCCGGCATTCGTGCGCTCCTTCACGAGCAGGGTGTAACAGTCGTTGCCGGTGAGGCATCTGTTCTCGAATCGGGCGATAATCTGCTGATTTCCTGTGGTGGCGAGCAATACGAGGCGAAGAAACTGATTTTCTGCACGGGAAGCGAAACCATTATTCCGCCGGTGCCCGGGCTTGCAGATAGCAGCTACTGGACCAGCAGTGAGGCATTGGATGCCAAAGTACTGCCTGCATCGCTGCTGATTATAGGCGGTGGCGTAATTGGCGTTGAGTTTGCCGCTTACTTCTCGGCGCTGGGAGTTCCGGTAACGGTAGTGGAGATGATGGACGAAATTCTACCCGGCATGGATCGCGAAATGGCATCGTTGTTGCGCACAGAATATAGTAAGCGGGGCGTGACTTTTCTTCTGAATGCAAAGGCAGAGCGCGTATCCGATGGTGCAGTAGATGTATGGGTAAACGGAGAGGAACAGAGAGTGGAAGCTGCGCAACTGTTGGTGAGTGTGGGTCGGCGTCCGGTTTTAAAGGGAATAGAGGCTTTGTCTCTTGCCCCATTCAGAAATGGATTGTCTGTGAACGAATTTATGCAAACTTCCAATCCGGCAGTATATGCCTGTGGCGATGTAACCGGTTTTTCGTTGCTGGCACATACCGCTGTGAGAGAGGCGGAGGTTGCAGTTGCTCATATATTGGGCCAGAACGATAGTATGAGCTACCGGGCTATACCGGCAGTGGTTTACACCAATCCCGAAATGGCGGGAGTAGGAGAGACCGAGGAGAGCCTGCAACAAAAAGGAATTCCTTACCGGGTGGCCAAATTACCCATGACCTTTTCGGGTCGTTTTGTGGCCGAAAACGAGTTGTTCAACGGTTTGTGTAAAGTGCTGACCACCCCTGATGATCATATTCTGGGCGTTCACCTGTTGGGCAACCCGGCTTCCGAAATTATCTCTCTGGCTGTGATGGCTATCGAAAATAATCTGACTTTGGAGCGGTGGAAACGAACTGTGTTTCCGCATCCTACTGTGGGAGAGGTTTTTAAGGCAATTCATAATTAAGAATTCATAATTCATAATTGCGCGAAGCGGCGATTGGGAGACAACTTAAAACCTACAACCTACAACTTACAACTTACAACTTACAACTTACAACGTAAAACATATTCTATTAACCTTAAATTGAAAAATTAATGAGTTTGAAAATCATTGTTCTTGCAAAGCAGGTTCCCGACACACGAAATGTCGGAAAGGATGCCATGAAAGCCGATGGAACTGTCAATCGGGCCGCGCTTCCTGCTATCTTCAATCCCGAAGATCTGAATGCTCTGGAGCAGGCATTACAACTGAAAGAGAAGCATCCCGGAACCACTATTCACCTGCTCACCATGGGGCCGGGTAGGGCAGCCGACATTATCCGCGAGGGTTTGTACCGCGGAGCAGATGGTGGCGTATTGCTCACAGACCGGGCTTTTGCCGGTGCCGACACGCTGGCAACATCTTATGCTCTGGCTTGTGCTGTTCGTAAGATGGGTCAGTTCGATGTTATCCTCTGCGGCAGACAGGCTATTGACGGCGATACCGCGCAGGTGGGTCCGCAGGTGGCCGAGAAGCTGGGTGTACCTCAGGTAACTTATGCTGAGGAGATTCTGAAAGTAAAAGGTGGAAAAATACGGGTAAAACGCCGTTTGGAACGTGGTGTTGAAGTGGTTGATTGCAAAATGCCACTCGTGATTACCGTCAATGGCTCAGCCGACGAATGTCGTCCGCGCAACGCGAAATTAATTCAGAAGTACAAATACGCCAAGACCATTACCGAAAAACAGAACATGAATGTCGATTATACCGACATGCTGGATAGCCGTCCGTACCTCAACCTGATAGAGTGGGGGGTAAGCGATGTACAGGCCGAACTGGCAGAAGTCGGATTATCGGGATCGCCCACGAAAGTGAAAAAAATTGAGAATGTGGTTTTTCAGGCCAAAGAGAGTTTAAAGCTGACACCCACAGACAGAGAAATTGATAATCTGATGTATGAGCTTATTGCCAATCATACAATCGGATAAATATTTGTCTGATAGCTTATTAACTACCATTTAAAACACCTTTAAATCAAAACAATGAATAATCTGTTTGTATATTGCGAAATAGAAGATGGCATCGTAGCTGATGTCAGTCTCGAGCTTCTCACCAAAGGCCGCTCTCTGGCAGCACAGCTCAAATGTAAGCTCGAAGCCGTGGTGGTAGGCAGTAATCTGGATGGAATAGAGTCTCAGATTTTGCCCTATGGTGCAGACACTGTCTATATTGTGGATGATCAGCGCCTTTATCCCTACACATCGTTGCCGCACACTTCGGTATTGATAAATCTGTTTAAGGAGCAGCAACCACAAATCTGCCTGATGGGTGCTACAAGTATTGGCCGCGATCTGGGCCCGCGTGTTTCATCGGCTTTGCACAGCGGACTGACTGCCGACTGTACATCGCTCGAGATTGGAGATCACGAAGATAAAAAAGAGAATAAAACATACAAAGATCTGCTCTATCAGATTCGTCCTGCATTTGGCGGAAATATTGTTGCCACCATCATCAATCCCGATTGTCGTCCGCAGATGGCTACCGTGCGCGAGGGAGTAATGAAAAAAGAGATATTCGACCTTCGTCACAAAGGCGAGGTGGTGAAACTTGATGCAAAGAAATATGTATCTGACACCGATTTTGTGGTAGATGTGATCGAAAGACATATCGAGAAATCGAAAATCAACCTCAAAGCATCGCCTATAATTGTAGCAGGTGGCTATGGAGTGGGTTCAAAAGAGAACTTCAAACTGTTGCACGACCTGGCTGCCACCATTGGTGGAGAGGTGGGCGCATCGCGTGCTGCCGTAGATGCCGGTTATGCCGAACACGAGCGTCAGATTGGTCAGACCGGCGTTACTGTTCGCCCCAAGTTGTACATCGCCTGTGGTATTTCCGGCCAGATTCAGCACATCGCGGGTATGCAGGAGAGTGCTATTATTATTGCTGTCAACAACGATGAGAATGCTCCCATTAACGCTGTGGCCGATTATGTCATCAACGGAACTGTCGAAGAGGTGATTCCGAAAATGATTAAGTATTACAAGAAGAACAGCAAATAGACTTCTTGTATAATACAAAAAACGGAAATTACTGACATTTCGAAGGTTAAGCACGATATCGGGTATACTCAGCTATCATCTTACCTTCTTTACCTTCTAAAAAGAAAAAAATGAACTTCTATTTTGATAATACCGATCTCAAGCACCACCTGCATCATCCGCTGATGCGCAGGATTGTTGAATTGCGCGAGCGTAACTATACAGATGCACAGCAATTTGACTACGCACCCATCGACTTCGAAGATGCGATGGACAGTTATGAAAAAGTACTCGAAATTGTGGGCGAAATATCCGGCGATATTGTTGCACCCAACGCCGAAAGTGTGGATCACGAAGGTCCTCACGTGGTGGATGGCCGTGTGGTATATGCACAGGGTACAACGGTGAATCTCGATGCGCTGGTGAAGGCAGGACTGATGGGAATCTCTCTGCCCCGCCGTTACAACGGGCTCAACTTCTCGCTGGTTCCCTACATCATGGCTGCCGATATGGTGAGCCGCGCCGATGCCGGATTTGTAAACATCTGGGGGTTGCAGGATTGTGCCGAAACTATTTATGAATTTGCCAACGAGGAGCAGCGTAAGAAGTTTTTGCCCCGCGTTTGTGCCGGTGAGACCATGGCTATGGACCTTACCGAGCCCGATGCCGGATCTGACCTTCAGGCTGTGATGCTGAAAGCTACATTCAGCGAAAAGGACAACTGCTGGTACCTCAACGGGGTGAAGCGCTTTATTACCAATGGTGACGGACATATCTCACTGGTTTTGGCCCGCTCTGAGGATGGCACCAAAGATGGTCGTGGTCTTTCGATGTTTTTGTACGACAAAAACGATGGCGGTGTAACGGTTCGTCGTATCGAAAACAAAATGGGTATCAAAGGTTCTCCCACCTGCGAACTGGTTTTCCGCAACTCGCGTGCTGAACTTTGCGGCGACCGTAAAATGGGTCTTATTAAGTACGTAATGGCGCTCATGAACAGTGCCCGTCTGGGTATCACGGCACAGTCTGTCGGAATATCTGAGGCTGCTTACCGCGAGGCTCTGGCTTATGCCAAAGAGAGAAGCCAGTTTGGAAAGGCCATTATCGAATTCCCCGCGGTGTATGAGATGCTATCTATTATGAAAGCAAAACTCGATGCTACCCGTACATTGCTGTACGAAACCACCCGCTTTGTGGATATGTACAAAACGCTCGAAGATATTGCCAAAGAGCGTAAGCTTACGCCCGAAGAACGCGCCGAGATGAAGAAATACCAGAAGCTGGCCGATGCCTGCACACCACTGGGCAAAGGAATGGCCAGCGAGTATTGCAACCAGAACGCCTACGACTGTATCCAGATTCATGGTGGTTCAGGTTTTATGAAAGATTATGCCTGCGAACGTATCTATCGGGATGCCCGTATCACCTCCATCTACGAGGGAACTACGCAGCTTCAGGTAGTGGCAGCTATACGTCACGTTACTACCGGCAGCTATCTGGCTATGATTCGCGATTACGAACAGGTAGAAATATCACCCGAACTCACCAGCTTCCGCAGCCGGTTAATAGAGATGACAGATATTTATGAGAAGACCGTAGAGCAGGTGAAAGAGATGAATAACAATGAGTTTATCGATTTCCATGCCCGCCGAATGGTCGAGATGGCCGGACATATCATTATGGGATATCTGCTGTTGCACGATGCCAGTCGTTGCGAAGATTTCCGTCGCTCGGCAGAGGTGTATCTCAACTACGGTGAAGCCCAGTTGAAAGGACATGCGCAATTTATCGATGGCTTTACGGTTGAATGTCTTGATATTTACAGAAAGTAATCATTTCTGCATAAAACAAAAAGAGGATGTTTCAGCGCGAAACATCCTCTTTTTTATGCGGTAAATCAAATGATTAAATCCATCTTACATAGCAGAAGTCCTGACGGTGTGGCAAATCTTCGTGTTTCGGATAAATACGGAATGCGTACTTGTAAGCACCCGAGCTTTGCAGTTTATTGGCCAGGTGGTAATGGTGGTAATCACCCTCTTTTTTCACCATAGGCAATTCTGCAATGTGCATCACCTTCTGTCTTCCTTCTTCCAGAGTTGTTATTACAACCTCAACACCGATATGCTCTTCCAGACCTTTCAAATCCAAAACAACATCTACTGTGCACACTTCATTAACCGTCGTATATTTACACAATTCATCCGGTTGAGTGATAGATATAACTTCAATTTCATCCCATTTTGCTACAATAGACTCTTTCCAGGCAGCAATGCTACGGGCTTTTTCAAAATCATTTGCTATCAACTTTTTAGAACGATTTGTTAGCTTATTGTAGAATTTAGCTATGTAGTCATCCAACATCCGTTTTGTGGTGTAGTTGGGCGCAATTTGCACAAATGAGTTTTTGATATACTGAATCCATTCCGGCGAGTAACCTTTGCTGTTTTTTGCATAATACAAAGGAATTACATCATTCTCCAGCATAGCGTAAATTGTAGCGGCATCCAGTTGATCCTGGTGTTGCGGGTTTTGGTAAGTATTGTTTTCTGTCAGTGCCCAACCGGCTCCCTCGCGGTAACCTTCGTACCACCAACCGTCTTTTACCGAGAAGTTCAATACACCATTCATTTCAGCCTTCTCGCCCGAAGTACCCGAAGCCTCCAGCGGACGGGTAGGGGTATTCAGCCAAATATCAACACCCGATACCAGACGTTTCGCCAGCTGCATGTCGTAGTTTTCGAGGAATATAATTTTACCCAGAAACTCAGGTCTGCGCGAAATCTCAACAATGTGTTTGATAAGCGCTTGTCCGCCACCATCAGCCGGGTGAGCCTTACCGGTGAAGAAGAACAATACAGGATAGCGTTCGTTGTTTACAATCTTCGAAAGACGCTCTAAATCTGTGAACAACAAGTGTGCACGTTTGTAAGTTGCAAAACGTCGTCCAAAGCCCAGAATAAGCGCATTGGGGTTGATTTTTTCCAAAATGGAAACAACCTTCTGCGGATCTCCCTGATTTTTCAACCACTGATCCTTGAACTGGTCGCGGATATAGCGAATCAGTTTCTCTTTCAGTTGTTTGCGTATTTTCCAGATTTTTTCGTCAGAAACCTTGTAGATGGGCTCCCACATCTTTTCGTTAGACTGATCGTGCTTAAATCCTTCGGGAAACTCCTGTTCGAAGAAAACCTGCCATTCAGCCGATGCCCAGGTTGGTAAGTGAACGCCATTTGTTACGTAGTTCACATGCAGCTCTTCGGGGAAATATCCTTTCCATATCGGGCTAAACATATCCTGAGAGACACGACCGTGCAGCTCACTTACGCCATTTACTTCCTGACAAGTGTTACAAGCAAATACACTCATCGAGAATTTTTCGTTCGAACCCGGATGCTCGCGCCCCATGTCGATAAACTCCTGCCACGAAATGCCCAGTTTTTGAGGGAAGTGACCCATGTATTTGCCAAATAGTCCCTCATCGAAACTATCGTGACCTGCCGGTACCGGTGTATGAACCGTGTACAAAGAGCTGGATCTTACTATTTCGAGAGCCACGTTGAATGGCAATTTGTCTTTTTCAATATAATCGGCCAAACGTTGAGCGTTGATCAGTGCAGCATGCCCTTCGTTGCAGTGGTAGACGTCCTTTTTGATGCCCAGTCTGTTCAGTAACAGAATACCACCGATACCCAGAAGATATTCCTGTTTCATACGATTTTCCCAGTCGCCACCGTACAGCTGGTGAGTGATAGATCTGTCCCATTCGCTGTTCAGCTCCAGGTCTGTGTCGAGCAAATACAATCCGATACGGCCGACTGATACTTTCCATACATAAGTATATACAATACGATCGGGGTATGGCACTTCTAATACAATAAAGTTTCCGCTTTCGTCTGTCACTTGCTCAATCGGCAGGTGCGCAAAGCTCTGAGGTTCGTAGTTGGCTACCTGTTGGCCTTCCATCGAAAGTGTTTGAGTGAAATAGCCATAGCGATACATAAATCCAACTGCAGTCAGATCTACATTACAGTCACTTGCTTCTTTCAGGTAGTCACCTGCCAAAACACCCAATCCACCTGAGTAAATCTTCAGAATGTTAGCCAAACCATATTCCATACTGAAGTAGGCTACCGTAGGCTTTGTCTGATCTGGTTTTGCGTCAATATATGCTCTGAATTCCTTGTATACCTCATCCAAATGAGCCAGGAACGCTTTGTCTCTGCGCAACTCAAACAGACGTTCGAAGCTCACAAGTTCCAGCATTAATACAGGATTGTGCGATGTTTTTGACCAAAGTTTCGAGTCTATGGATGCAAACATTCTTTTCGCTTCGTAATTCCAAACCCACCAAATGTTTTTTGCAATTTCCGAGAGTTTCTCCAACTCAGCGGGCATTTTCGATTTTACAGTAATATCTCTCCAGATAGGAGTATTTGCATTACTAATTTGAACTTTCATAACCTAAAATTTTATGTTTACAAACTCTTTGTCTTTTTATTTTTCTTTCCTTTTTTAGCTAAAGCAATGTGGTAAGCCTCCTCGTAAAAGCGAATGAAATGGCACCAATCTGCTTCGGCTGCCAGATGTAGTGCATTTTTACGAACCGCTTTTATCTCCTTCTCTTTCATCTTTACCAATCGGGATAAATCGCTGTGTACAGCTTCAGATACCTCTACCTGATTAAAGTCGGTACGTCTGATAACCGAAACACCCGATTCGATATCCGATGAACCGGTTGTCTTTTCTGCCCATACCCCAAATCCGGCTAAAGTGGTAGTGATTGTTGGTATAGAAAAAGCGATACTCTCGAGAGGAGTATAACCCCATGGTTCATAATAGGAAGGGAAAACAGTTGCATCCATTCCTATCAGAAAATCATAATAATGTCCTTTGAAAACAGGATCATTTCCTGTCAGATAAACCGGCATAAAAATTACTTTGACGCGGTTCTCTTTTTGATTTGTCAACCCCAACCATTTTAGCTGATTACATACATGATCCTGCTCCATATTATGAAGCCAATGCGTAATGTAGGGTTCTATCAGCGATTCTTCGCTGCTATGATTGGTATCACATAGTCTCTCAAGCAAGTCGGCCCGGGCAGCATATACATGGGCCGGTACCATTATGAAGGCATAAACCTCGCGGGAAACAGACTCATCTTTGTTTAATCTGGAAAGTGCATCTACAAACAAGTCGATACCTTTATTTTTGTATTCGTACCGGCCACCGGTAGAAACAAAGAAAGCATCGTCATCCGGACGTTTTCCTGTTAGTTTTTCTACAACAGTTGATAAAGCCTCCCTGGCCTCATTTCTACGTTTCGTATATGTTCCGTTTTTGGGTACAAAATCGTGCTCAAAAGCATTGGGTGTTACTACATCTACTGGTCTGTTTAGTAGTTCTTTACATTCAACTGCTGTGATGTCGCTCACCGTAGTAAAGCAATCTGCATGCAAAGCCGCCTGCTTTTCGAGCGAATGTTTGGCTACCATATTTAGTTCGTGAGCGATAGCATCGCCGTCGTACTGTTCCAGGAAATCGTAGAGAGGTTTGTTGTTGCCGGCAATAGATCGGCCTATTGAAGTGGCATGAGTAGTGAAGAGTGTGGCAATTTGAGGGATATTCTTCTGAATGTAAAGCGCTCCCATACCTGTTGTCCATTCGTTGAAATGAGCAATTGTATTGTGCTTTTTTCCATCCAGATATTTGTACAGGCTTTCTATCACCAAAGCCGTACTGTATGCAAAAATACACGATTCATCGTAGTCTCCATTGGCATACAACGATTCTACTTTGTACCAATCCCACATTTTTGCATACAGCTCATTTTTCTTTTCAAAGAATGGCTTAAAATCCACAAGAATGGCAATTGGTTTTCCGGGTACATCCCATCGGCCAATTCTAACATTCAGACCATCTTGTTCGGCCACTTTTTTCCAGTCGCTCAGAGGTGTCTTCTTTTCAATAAAAAAGGGTGATTCTATCTCTGTCCATACGTCCGGGCCAATGAATACAACTTTGTCCTTGTTGCTTTTTTGCAAGGTTTTGGCACGGGTCGATAAAACTGTATATATTCCTCCTATTTTGTTGCAAACTTCCCAACTGACTTCAAAAATATATTCGGGTTTAATATAATCCATAAGATACGATTTTGAATTTATGTTTGCTAAGCAGTCTTATTGACTCTGCAAATTTATGCAAAAAAAGTATTCGATTGAGCGTTTATATGTTATTTTTTTGGATATGAAGTACTTATTTAGGCTTTATTTCGATAGAGCCAGTATAAATTAGTGATTTATATAAATTTTAAATCCATTTCTTTTTGAATTAATTTATTCTCATTTTATGCGAAATCAGACCACTTTTAGTTATTTTTATTTGCATTTTGGCACTTCTTCACGGATATGAAAATTTAACACAACTGTTTATTTTAGGTTCTGATAATATAAGCTATCTTTGCATGAAACTAATAATAATTTGAAATGGCAAACAAAAGAGTACTGAAAAAAAGAATACATCAGGTTGCCGGTGTGCTTTTTACAGAGTGTATTATATTCAGGGAATTTATTCCAAATGTTGATGCAGAGGCAGTCGGGGTGATTATGGATGATGTGTTGGCTTTTCAGGACGATTTTCTGAGTCGCGTCAATCATTATGGTGGGAAAAATAATCCGGCAGAAGTTCGCAAATATTTCGGCAAACTCATCGAAGATATCCAGAAGGAGAGTCTGGCTCTGTTTGATAAACTAAAAGAATTGAATAAATAATGAAGAGTTTCAGCGCTCTTGTATTAAAGCTAATTGGCTGGAAGTATTCCGTTACGGTGGATTTGCCTCCAAAGTGTGTATTGTGCATCGCACCCCACACCAGCAACTGGGATTTTATTTTGGGTAAATTATTTTATTATGCTGCCGGCAGGAAGGCCTCTTTTTTGATAAAAGATAGTTGGTATTTTTTTCCTTTCAATCATCTGTTTGATTCATTGGGCGGAGTCCCTGTAAACCGCTCGAAAAGCGGAGATCTTACCCTGCAGATGGCCAATGAATTTCTCAAAAGAGATGCATTTCAACTAGCTATTACCCCCGAGGGAACCCGCAAACGCAATCCGCACTGGAAGAAGGGGTTTTATTACATTGCCCAAAAAGCAAATGTTCCTGTTGCTCTTATTTCTCTTGATTATGGAAACAGAGAGATTCGAATCGACCGCCTTTTTTATCCAACTGATAGTGTAGATGCCGATTTGCGCGAAATAAAACAGTGGTTTAAAGATGTAAAGGCCTGTCATCCGGAGAATTTTACCATCGGAGAAGATTAGTGTCATTGGTTTAATGGTGTTTATTCTGAAAATATATGGATGAACTGAGAGTTTCGCTGTTTCAATACGATATTGTCTGGGAATCGAAATCTGATAATTTCCGAAAAATATCCGGGAAGCTGAAATCATACAAGGGAAAGACCGATTTGGTGGTTTTTCCAGAAATGTTCTCTACCGGTTTTTCTATGAATCCGGCTGTGTTGGCCGAAACGATGTGTGGCGAGACGATGTCGTTTCTCAGGCGGGAATCGGCCGAAGGCGGATTTGCATTGGCCGGTAGTTTTATTTACACCGAAAATGGTTGCTACTACAACCGCGGTTTTTTTGTAGAACCGGATGGTCGTGTTTCGGTGTACGATAAGCGTCATCTTTTTCGGATGGGAGATGAAACGAAGTTCTATTCCGTAGGAAACAATCATTTACTGGTGAACTATCGGGGATGGAATATTTCGCTGTTGGTTTGTTATGACCTTCGCTTTCCGGTTTGGGCCCGAAATGTAGATAATCACTACGATTTGCTGATCTACGTAGCCAACTGGCCGGCACCCCGCATTCAGGTGTGGGATTTGTTGCTTCGTGCAAGGGCGGTAGAGAATATGGCTTTTGTTTGTGGCGTAAACCGCACCGGTACCGATGGAATGCAGCTAAACTATACAGGCAGCTCTCAGTGTGTGGATGCCCGCGGTAAGGTGCTTTTGCATTTGCCCGATAACGAAGAAACAATGGATACATGTACATTGTCTTTAGCCTCTCTACGTGATTTTCGACAGAAGTTTCCGGTTTGGAAAGATGCAGACCGGTTTACTCTTTCGGCAGAATAAAGCACTTTATACAGTCTCGAAAACGCTGATTCGGTTTTCGGGGATGTGAGACGAACGTATGCGCCACTCTTGCGGATAAAGATTGTTTGCCCGGTTTCCGATGTTTTTTACCCAACCCAATGCATAATTGTTGTAGGTAATCAGAACGAATCCACGAGAATATTCGTCGGGTAATGTAAGTGCTTCGCATTTCAGATACGCAATGGCCGTTTTCCAGTCTGCATCGTACACATCAAAGGCATCTCTGTTTAATGATTGAGACAATGCCAGACTATGTTCCGGAATCAAATCTTTTCCTTTTATTGTGCCCATTTTTATCCCGCTATGCATGATGTTCAGCTCTTTGCGAAGCAGAGCCAAATCATCCTGATATTCGACCGGGAAGGCCAGCCAGCTTTGGTTGATAGATGTAAATTGATATGATTTGCCCGGTTTTATCCACTCTTTCAGGCAGGCGGGGGGGGCGGTCTCCTCTTTTTTCCCTTTCTCTTTTCTTTTATTGGGTAAATGCACTACGTCTCCTTCCTGTTTTTTGACAACAGCCATAAAAAAGCCCTCACCCGTTGTTTTGTGCGGAAAAAAACGATAGCAGGGATAATTGCCAGTCAGTGCTGTTGATATATTCCATTCGTCAGGAATATCTATATGCTGAACCTCACCGCCCAGTTCTTCGGCAATAAAACGCACATTCTCTTCATTTTCTTCGGTGTTGTAAGTGCAGGTGCTGTATATAAGCAGACCACCCGGGCGCAATGCATCCCACACTGCTGATAGTATCTCTTGCTGTCTGTGGGCACACATTTTTACATGGGATGCAGACCACTCTTCCACCGAAGCGGGGTCTTTTCTAAACATCCCCTCACCCGAACAAGGTGCATCTATCACAATGGCATCGAAATAATGGGTCAAAGTGCAAAAATCGGCTGGAGCATTGTTGGTCACAATATTGTAAGACCCTCCCCATTTGATGATATTCTCGCATAAGATATTGGCCCTGTTACGGATAATCTCGTTCGAAACCAACAGGCTGCCTTCCGGAAGTGAGTCGGTCAGGTGAGTGCTCTTTCCGCCGGGTGCTGCGCAAAGATCGAGAACCCGCGATTTAGTTTGAATGGTCTGCCTGATTACTTCGCCCAAAAACATCGATGAAGCCTCCTGCACATAGTATGCACCGGCATGAAACCGAGGGTCGAAAGTAAAGTGTGCCCGCTCATTCAGATAGCAGGCGTTGCTACACCAGGGTACTGCTTCCCTGTTTAGTTGTTCAATCGTTTTATTTGCATTGAGGCGGACAGAAATGGGCGATGGAGAATCCAGTGCGCTTAAGAAAGCTTCGTATTCTCCGGGAATAAGTCTGTTTATCTGCTGCAAAAAATCATTCGGTAGAGCCATTCTTCTCTTTTTTCGACAAAATTATCTATTTTTGTCGAAAAATCAATCCTATGCAACCAAACCTTTATCTGATTCCGGTCACTTTGGGTGAAACATCGCTGAGTCGGGTCATTCCGGCAGACAATCACGATATCGTAAAATCACTTCGTTATTTCATTGTAGAAGATTTGCGCAGTGCCCGCCGCTTTCTCAAAAAGACCTCTTCAGAAATCAACATAGATGAACTTACCTTTTTTGAATTAAACAAACATACGTCACCCGATGCTATCTCATCATTTTTGCAACCGATGAGTAAAGGATTTTCCGTTGGTGTGCTCTCCGAAGCCGGTTGTCCGGCTATTGCCGATCCCGGTGCCGATGTGGTTGCAATTGCACAACAAAAAGGATTGCGCGTAGTGCCGTTAGTAGGTCCTTCATCCATATTGTTGTCGTTGATGGCTTCCGGATTCAATGGTCAGAGTTTTGCGTTTCATGGCTATTTGCCTATCGAACAGGGGGCGCGTTCGAAAACATTAAAACAACTCGAACAACGGATTTATAACGAAAATCAGACACAGCTTTTTATCGAAACACCCTATCGAAACGGGAAGTTGATTGATGATATCCTTAAAAATTGTCGTCCAGGTACCAGGTTATGTATTGCTGCCAATCTGACTTGTGCGGATGAATTTATCAAAACAAGAAATGTCTCAGACTGGGCGGGAAAAGTGCCTGATTTGAGTAAGATTCCGGCTATTTTTCTGCTTTACAGATAGTTCCCGTTTTGTTTTAATGGTATAATTTTGATTGTGCTTTGGTTTTTAGTAAAAACTAAGATAGTTTATTTTATTTTTATGTATGTTAAAATTATGGCCGTTTTGTCGGATTGTAGTTTTATTTACTATTTTTGCTAAACTATACCAGTTAGCCGTTAAAGTCAGATATTCATGAATAGAAGGAATGGTCGTTCGAGTTTTATCTCGTTAATTGTTTTGTCGGGTGATTTATTGTTTATAAATCTTATATTTTTTATTTTGATTTTTAGCGGGAAATTTTCTTTTTTATCTTCTGAAGAGAATTTCTTAAGGCAGATTCAATTGTTGCTCAACATAAGCTATCTATTTGTTTTTTATCTGGTTAAAGAGCAACACAAACAACGGATATTCGAGTTGGATAGACTGGTTCGGCTGGTATTTTATACAGTTACACTCCATTTTATGGTTTTCTATATTCTGCTAAACTTCATGCAGATACATTTCTTTTCCCGAAAATTTGTTATCACTTTTTTTACTCTTGAGTTTGTTCTTGTAGCTTTGTGGTGGGTCTTTGGGCGAATTATTATAAAAATCTATCGGAAAAAGGGATACAACTATCGAACTGTAATTATTTTGGGTGCCGGAAAGAACGGAGTTGAGCTGGCAAATAAAATGAAGAAAGATGACACCTTTGGCTATCGAATTCTGGGTTATTTTGATGATAATGAGTTGATTGATTCTGGTGATATACCTCTGTTGGGAAAAATAGACGATGTTCAGACTTATCTTTTAAATAACAGTGTGGACCATATATATTGCGCTTTGCCCGTTTCGCAAGGCGAAAAAATTATGAAGTTGCTCGACTTTGCCGAAAAGAATTTGGTGCGTTTTTATATCATTCCGGGCTATTATACATACCTGAAACGAAAGGTCGATTTGCACTCATTCGGAGGAATTCCTATATTGAGTGTGTTGCGAGAACCATTAGAAAATGATCTTAACAGGGGTGTGAAGCGGATGTTCGATATTCTGTTTTCTCTTTTTGTACTTATATTCCTGTTTCCGTTTATCTATTTGTTTACAGCAATAGCTATCAGACTCTCTTCTCCTGGTCCAATTTTCTTTAAACAGATGCGTACAGGATTGAATGGAGATGATTTTGCCTGTTATAAATTTCGCTCCATGCGTGTCAACAATGATTCGGATAAGCTTCAGGCTGTAAAGAACGACCCGCGGAAAACTAAAGTTGGCGATTTTCTGCGTCGAAGTAATCTGGATGAGATTCCTCAATTTTTCAATGTGCTGAAAGGGGATATGTCGGTGGTAGGTCCTCGCCCGCATATGTTAAAGCATACAGAAGACTATTCGGCGCTGATTGACAAATATATGATTCGACATCTGGTTAAACCCGGACTTACAGGTTGGGCACAAATCAATGGCTTCAGAGGCGAAACAAAAAAGCTGGAGCAGATGGAGAGTCGGGTGCTACACGACGTTTGGTATATTGAAAACTGGTCGTTTTGGCTGGACCTGAAGATAATTTTACTTACTGTTTTTAATATTTTCAGGGGAGAGAAGAATGCTTATTAGTGGACGGGTGGACAAGTGAACAAGTAAACAAGTAAACAAGTAAACAAGTAAACGGGTAAACGGAAAACATTATCCAATGCATTCTATAAAACCTAGAACTTAAAACCTAGAACTTAAAACCTAGAACTTAAAACCTAGAACTTAAAACCTAGAACTTAAAACTTAAAACTTAAAACGTACAACGTACAACGTACAACGTATAACGTAAATAAATCATGACTAAAGTAAATTTCGGGGTAATTGGCTGTGGACATATTGGGAAGAGACATGCGGAGATGATTGAGCGTAATCCGGACGCAGTATTGAAAGCCCTGTGCGATATAAAACCCAAAGAAGAACTTGCCATACAGGCTTATCAGGCCCCTTTTTTTCAGGATATAACTGAATTTTTGCAACAGCTTACAACTATCAACGATGGCCGACCTACCGTTGTATCGGTTTGTGTACCCAATGGATTGCACGTGGCACTTGCTCTGGAAGCAATAAATTCCGGTTGTCATGTCGTAGTCGAAAAACCCATGGCGCTAAGTGTTGCAGATGCCGGGTTATTGCTAAATGCAGCCCGTCAAAAAGGATTGTTGGTGTTTTGTGTGATGCAGAATCGCTATTCTCCACCCTCGCAATGGCTCAAAGAGATGCTCGAAAGTGGTCGTCTGGGAAAAATTTTTCAGGTGGCAATTCATTGCTTCTGGAACCGCGATGAGCGATACTATACATCGGATAACTGGCACGGTACTGCCACGCTGGATGGGGGTACACTGTTTACTCAGTTTTCTCATTTTGTAGATATGATGTACTGGCTGTTTGGAGATATTCACAATATTCATGCCCGGTTTAACGACTTTAATCATCAACAACTTACTGATTTTGAAGATAGTGGTATGGTGACGTTTGAATTTCTGAATGGAGGAATGGGGTCGTTGCACTACTCAACCTCGGTGTGGGACCGAAATCTGGAGAGCAGTATCACAATTATTGCCGAAAACGGAAGCATCAAGGTGGGAGGTCAGTATATGAACGAGGTGGAATATTGCCACGTTAAAGATTACGAGATGCCCCAATTGGCCCCCACAAATCCCGGAAACGATTATGGCGCCTACAAGGGGTCTGCTCAGAATCACCATTTTGTCATTCAAAACGTAATTGATGTACTTCACCGTGGCGAAGAGATAACCACAAATGCAGTCGAAGGGTTGGCTGTAGTCAGTATCATAGAAAGAATTTATGCATTGAAATAATATTTCTACAACAATAAGTATTACCTTTGCGGCTCAAAATGTTGATGAAAATATTTAGCCAATGATTACTGTTTCCAATTTATCCATTCAATTTGGCAAGAAGCCTCTTTTTGCAGATGTTGATCTGAAGTTTACACCCGGCAATTGCTACGGGGTAATCGGTGCCAACGGTGCCGGAAAATCTACGTTTCTAAGATTAATCTCCGGGGATTTAGACCCCACACGCGGTTCTATCAGCATGGGGCCCGGCGAGAGAATGTCTGTACTGAAACAAAATCACTACGAATTTGATGAGTTTCCTGTTTTAGACACTGTGCTCATGGGCCACAAAGAGATGTGGGATGTAATGGCTCAGAAAGATGCTCTTTATGCTAAAGAAGATTTTACAGAAGAAGATGGAATTTTGGCAGCTAAGCTCGAAGATGATTTTGCACACATGGGTGGATGGAATGCTTCCAGCGATGCTGCAAATCTACTCAGCGGACTTGGTATTAAGGAGGATTTACATTATTCGTTGATGAAAGATCTGGATGGAAAGGCCAAGGTGCGGGTTCTTTTGGCTCAGGCTCTGTTTGGAAATCCCGATAACCTGCTGCTTGATGAGCCAACTAATGACCTCGATCTCGAGACTGTGCTTTGGCTGGAAAACTACCTTGCGAATTTCGAAAATACTGTGATTGTTGTATCTCACGACCGCCACTTCCTTGATAATGTTTGTACAGATGTTATTGATATTGATTTTGGCAAAATACGCGCATTCTCGGGAAACTATTCGTTTTGGTACGAATCAAGTCAGCTGGCTCTGCGTCAGCAAAGTGCGGCCAACAAGAAAGCTGAAGACAAACGCAAAGAATTACAGGAGTTTATCCAACGTTTTAGCGCCAATGTGGCTAAGTCGAAGCAAGCTACCAGTCGTAAGAAAATGCTCGAGAAACTCAAGATTGATGAGATTGAACCCTCTACGCGTCGATATCCGGGCATTATTTTTCAACAGGAACGTGCCTGTGGCGATATTGTTTTGAGTGTTGAGGGCTTGTCGTACGAACAGGATGGCGAAGTATTCTTTCGCAATGCAAACTTCACTGTGGAGCCCGGCGATAAAGTTGTATTCTTATCAAAAGATAATCGTGCAACTTCTGCCTTTTTCGATATTATCAATGGTCTGATTGAGCCAACAAGTGGTAAGTTTGATTGGGGCGTTACAATTTCTACAGCTTATTTGCCTATGGATAACTCTTCTTTCTTTCAGAAAAAGGAGACTCTGATTGATTGGCTGGGTAAGTATTCAAGCGATACGAGCGAGTCTTTTATTCGTGGATATCTGGGTCGGATGCTCTTCTCGGGAGACGACCTGCTGAAAAATGCTCAGGTGCTGTCGGGTGGCGAAAAGATGCGTTGCATGATTGCCCGCATGATGTTGCAAAACCCCAATGTACTCATTTTGGATCATCCGACCAATCACCTCGATGTGGAGTCTATCCAGGCGTTTAACAACAATATGAAAGCATTTCCCGGACAGATTCTGATGGCCTCGCATGACCACGAATTTATCGAGAGTGTTTGCTCCCGCGTAATAGAACTTACACCCAATGGGGTAATTGATAAATACATGGACTTCGAAGAGTACCTCACCGATCCGAAACTGAAAGAGCTGAGAGAATCGAAGTATGTGGTGTAATAAGAGCATAAGCCGGAATAAAGAGTAAATACTTTATTTGTAGCATAGAACAAAGAGCAAAGACTTTTAAACCATTGTCTTTGCTCTTTTTTTTTGAGCTCCAGGCCGGAAACATCTTTTATCTTTTTTATCTTTGCATTATAAAAAATACAGTCATGCATATGCCGAAAAATACAAGCTCTTATAGCCTCAGAAATGAAAAAGAAAAAGAGTGCAATCACCTGTATCCGATATCTGATTATTCAGATTCACCCTATACAGAGCTACTCGGCATACATGCTTCGGATTATTCTTTCAACCAAAAACTAATGCACCTGCGCCGTGTTTTTGATCGATACAGCCGTCAGATTAGTTACGAGGAGAATTTGTCTTTCTCCAATTTTTTTTCAAGAATCGATTATATTGCAAAAAAATATTCTCTTTCGCCTCTCCTTTGCAAAGGACTTAATGCTTTGCGTATACGCACGAACCCTTCTCACCGTGACGAAAATTCCTCGCAGGCTGAAGTTGTATGGGCCATTAAGGTGCTCACAGATTACATCTACGAAGTTTCTCAGGAACCTGTTCCACAGGAGCTTTACGAAATTACGCAGGTGGACATTACCCTCTTTCTGAATCGAAACCGCATAAAGGGAGACAGGATACCCAAAATCAGAGCTCACTTCTCTCATTTGGGTAAAAAAGAGGGTGAGTTTTTTGTCTGGACTGACGAAGAACCTGATTCGCCCGTCAGAATGCGACTACCCGAAGATTTCGATGGTAAACTCTTTTTTACCGATCAATTGCTTCGTTTTCAGTATGGTGTTACACTCAATTTGCTCGATGTGGCTTATATTGAGGAGAAGGCTCTTTACGAACCCTCTATCGTGGTATTTGAGCCCGATTTTCTGGTCGATATCAGTGCTGTTTCTGAGTGTTTCCGCGATTACGGTTTCCATCCGCACAATTACGTGCTGAGCCGACTGGAGCCTACCGGGAATAATAAATATCTGGTGTTGGGAAATATTGCCAATGCTTTTCTCGATGCGTATGTGAATGAGTCTGAAGCGGGGAATGTGGATTATTCGGCTCTGATGAAGCAGATTTTCAGGCAAAACCCATTCGATCTGGCAACATGTGCCGACCTGGATGAACCGATGGCGCAGAGACAGTTTTTTGAGGATTGTCGCACCCAGTTCGAAAATATTCGCAAGTTGGTGACCGACTATTTCCCCAAACCGGAGTATGATATTGATAGAAGCAAAGCGGTGCTTGAACCCGGGTTTCTTTGCGAAATGCTGGGATTACAGGGGCGACTCGACCTTATGCAGGAGGATTTCTCCCGTTTTGTGGAGCTCAAATCTGGCAAAGCCAAAGAGTTTCCTCCGCCCGTCACCCACAAAGAAAACCACTATGTGCAGATGATGCTCTATTTTGCTATTTTGCACTACAATATGGGGGTGGATGTGCATCATACTCAGGCTTTTCTAATGTACTCCAAATATCCGATGCTATATCCAGAGCGGCCCTATTGGAGCTTGGTGAAGGCTGCCATAGAAGTGCGAAATCGCATAGTGTTGGCCGATTATGAATTGCAAAAACAAAATTCAGCTCCTTACTCGCTGGAATTTCTGAAGAGCATCACTGCCGGTAATCTGAATGAGAAAGGATTGTCAGGAAAATTCTGGGAGACCTGGTTACGGCCTTCGATAGACCGTTTTGCAGAGCAGCTGAACCGGTTATCTTCGCTCGAAGCGCTTTATCTTTCGCGGATATATAGTTTTGTGGTGAAGGAGCAATTTGTCTCTAAAACAGGATGTGGCAACGACTACGATGCGAACCGGGGTATTTTTACCCTGTGGAATGCCACTCTCGAAGAGAAAATGGAGTCCGGAGAGATATTGTATGACCTGACACTCACCGATAGCGACATAACATCCGGTGGACATCTGCTGCAACTCTCTGTTCCGGAATACAAATCCGATTATCTCACCAACTTTCGAAAAGGAGATATTGTGTTGCTCTACGAGAGAAACAGCCCTCAGGATAATGTGTGCAATCGTCAGATTTTTAAGGCTACGCTTATCTCTATCTCTACGGATGTTCTTGTGTTGCAGCTGAGGTGTGCTCAGAGAAATACCTCTGTGTTGCCCATTCAGAGTAAATATGCCATCGAGCACGATTATATGGATGTCGGCTTTTCATCGATGTTTAAATCTGTTCCTGCTTTTTTGTCGGCTAATCCCAAACGTCGCGCGTTGATTCTCGGGCAGCGCCCACCAGAGTTCGATGCCGCTTTTTTACCCGAAATTGAGGCTTGTGACGACGATTTCACACGTGCAGCTCTCAAGGCAAAGGCAGCCCGCGATTACTTCTTGTTGCTGGGCCCTCCGGGTACCGGAAAAACCTCCTGCGCACTCCGCCTTATGGTGGAGCAGTTTCATGCCATACCCGATCACAATATTTTGCTGCTTGCCTATACCAATAAGGCTGTGGATGAGATTTGCCGTTCACTTGAATCAATTTCGCCGACCATCGATTATATCCGGCTGGGAAATCACTGGTCGTGCGAGGAGGCGTTTCAGCCACGACTGCTCGAAAACCGGCTTTCGGACTGCAACAACCGGGCAGAGGTTCGTCAACAGCTTTTGCAGTGCCGGGTATTTGTATCTACATTACCTTCAATGATTGCTAAATCGGCTCTGTTTCGTCTGAAGCAGTTTCAGGTGGCTATTGTAGATGAGGCCAGTCAGATTATTGAACCGCAACTCCTTGGTTTACTTTGTGCTAAGGGACCCGATGGTGAAGATGCAATAGGTAAGTTTGTGCTGATAGGCGACCATAAGCAGTTGCCGGCAGTGGTTGTGCAGTCGGAGGGAGAGTCGGCTGTTGTTGAGCCGGAGCTTCAGGCAATCGGGTTGCAAAACCTAAGGGAGGCTCTTTTTGAACGTCTCTATCGGACAGCGATAAGTCGCAAACTGAATTATTGTTACGATATGCTGAGCCGTCAGGGGAGGATGCATCACGAGTTGGCAGCATTCCCCAACGAAGCTTTTTATCACGGACGATTGCAGGTGGTGCCCACACCACATCAGGAAAGTGAATTGAACTATACATTGCCCGCCGATGCCCGGGAGCTGGAACAAATTGTCGCATCACGCAGAGTTCATTTCTTTGCCACGCCGGTATCAGACAATACATTATCTTTCAAAACCAATCCGTATGAAGCGAGGCTGGCAGCCGAAATTAGTGCTATTGTTTATCATCTTTGCCAGTCGGGAGATTCTCCCTTCTCATCGGATCATTCGCTGGGTATTATTACACCCTATCGCAGCCAGATAGCGGCCATCCGGCGAGAGTTGCATGCCACCGGTATTGCAGCGCTCGACGAAGTGTTGGTGGATACCGTTGAGCGGTTTCAGGGTGGTCAGCGGGATGTGATTATCTATTCGTTTTGTGTCAACAGGGAGCATCAGCTTCGGTTTTTGCCCAATACTACCCTCGACGAGGGAGTGTTGATAGACCGCAAACTCAATGTGGCTCTCACCCGTGCCCGTAAGCAAACTTTCCTTATCGGAAATCCGGAGATTCTGAACCGAAATGATATCTACCGGAGACTGATTTCAGTTTTCAGATAGCATGTAATTGTGTATAAATCAATGTGCAATGTAACCTTGTAAAGAGTTATTCAAAAGCAATTCAAACCCCATACATGCAATTCTCAATTAATTATTCATCAGTTTAATGCTCCGGAATTCTCCGCTTGCATCCTTAATATGGATAATGAGCAATCCTTTTTGCTGAATAGAAATCTTTGCCCGGGTAGTTGAATTATTTGTACGGTTTAATAATCTTCCGCTGATATCAAATATCTCGATAGTATTATTTTCATTCGATAAGTTTGTTATTTGCACTATATCTTTATCCAACATGTAAGCTTTTGGATTAAATTTATCCATCGGGTCAATGATTGCCGTAGCAAGTTTGGTGCCGGTAATCGATATATCGTCAAACAGAAGACCCTCACTGTTTGCTGCAGAGGTGCATTTGAATGCAAAATAGACTTTTTGCCCGATATATTGAGTTGGTAATGTAACACTAAATGTGCCTCCCGAAATACCTGACTTTAAGGTGTACTGACCCAGTTGATGGGTAAATGCATTAATCTCTCTGGTGGTTGCAGATACAAAGATTTGTATGGTTTGAGTGGCTACGGCACCGGTAAAACGTGCTGCTACAAAATCCATTTTTACATTGCTGGCCCCGGCATTAATTTCAAACTGGGGGGTAATGATATAGTCGTCTGCGGCCAATGTTGCATTTCCTTTACAGTATAACCCTGTGTTACTTACTCCACTTTTGCTGTAATTTATTTTTTTCCATCCCAGGTTGTCTGAGTTATTATCAATCAGTTTGTAGCATACCGGATTTGCTCCTTTCCAATTGCTGAAGCCTTCTGAATAGGGGAACTTATTGATTAGACAGTCTGTTTCAATTGCCCGGATATTACCGTAGAAAACCAAACCGTTTGAATCTTCACAAAAAGAACGGTAATACAAGATTGACCCCGGTGTAATGTTGCTAAGGTAGAGGGTGTAATTATTATTGATAACAGATGTATAAGCAAATTCATTTTCTTTGAGCGGAATAGGATTTGAACTCCAGCAAAAACCTGTTCTTGACGGGGTTCCATTTACGACAGAGGCTTTTAATGTTGCACTAACGGCAGTAATTGCTTCGGCCGGTAAAGTGTAAACAGAGCTTGATGTGGACGATTCCATGAACTTAAAGCTCACTGTTCCATCTGCATTTTCCTTAATTTGGCTAAGAGGCTTTTGCGTCGGATACCCATTCCACGAAATAGTGTTAGGTAAACCTTCATCGTTGAGGTAGTTTCTGCTGCCGTTTCCTGTAAACAGATCGCCACTTCTGGTGTCTATACTGGCTACACCATCAGCTTTTAATATTTCGTAGCAGGGATGTGTGGCATAAGCATTTGCCAGACCTTCATTCCAGTATTTGGTTATGGCATCATCACTCATGTCAACATGGGTAATCATCAGTCCATGAGCTGGTAAATATTTGTCCCAGCCCGTTTGTTGCCTGTTTTCGATATAAAACCATTCGGACGGAGAATCGGCAACAACCGGTGCAGGATTCGTGGAATAAAAATAACCACTGTTCCCTATAGCCAGATGTTTCAGATTCTCAACAGATGTATATTGGTCGAGGAGAGTTGACGAAGTCCAACCCAGTATTTCTCTTTCGAACAGAGATAAACAGGGTGGTGTGCGGCTACTGTTGTTGTAGTTGCCTGATGCCATCAAATCAAATGACCCCGGATGAAATACAGTACCGTTATCTTCGTAGTCGGTGTCGTAAAGATCCGGTAATCCTAATACATGTCCGAACTCATGACAAAATGTCCCAATACCATCCATATTGGCGCCACTATTGCCTTTTAATTCCGATGAGCAGGCGTATGATCCAATCTTTACTCCATCATAAGTATTGATACCAACTGCTCCGGTTACAGACCATTGGTGAGGCCAAATGGTACTATCGGCACCACCGGCAGCTTCTGAATATTCGGCAAAAAAAACATAGACGTTATCTACATATCCATCTTTATCCAAATCGTAATCGGCAAAATTGAGTGTGGAGCCATAGCTGCTTTTTGCTTTTGCACAAGCGTCTAATATCATCTCCCGCGGCCTTACATCATTGTCTTTATCGTTATTTTTACCGTAGTATGCCATCGTATTGTCGAGGGTAACGGGTCCGAAAACATCGAATTGCGGAGAAAAATTCCCCATCGAGTTATCTGAGTAGAAATCTTTTACGCTACCAGTTGCACTATTTTGGTTGTATCCGGTCTGATTAAGAAGATTGTTGAAGTCGGTATTTGATTTAACAAAGGATTTATCTTTGAAATTGACCAGTAGAATGAGATAACGGGGCACTATTGCCGATTGCGATCTCAAACGAGCTTCACCTGTTTTTATTTTTCTCAAACCGGTGAAATTCGTTGATAGTGCATTGTTTCGGATTTCTTTTTGATTGAGATTAATTGTCGGTAGCATTTTGCCTGTTTTCCGGATATAATCCTGTTCTTCCTGAGTTCTTTTATTGATGTTTTGAACCCGCATACTTCCGGGTTGAAGTTTTCCGTCTTTATCTCTGACGGCATAAGTGAAGAATCCCGATTTATTTCGGATAATAGTAAACTTGTCCGGTGTTGTATAGTAGTGGCTGTTTTCGTCTCCTCTTACAAATACAGTTAGTTTTGAGCCATCCGGTTGAGTTATGGTCAATGAATCCGGGTAAGCCGATACGGCAAATGTATCTACTGGTGTGTTGAGGAATGCAATTGTTCCCCAGATTATTAGTGTTTTCTTAATAAAATGCATCATAAATATTCTTTTGCTGATTTATGCTGAAAATGAATTATCTCTGAACCTGTTTTTTAAGTCATGGATTTAAAACAGATATTTTCTCTATTCTGTTTATTAAATGTCTCAAATACTCTCTTGATAAGGAAAATTGAAGGAATCTTTCCAAAAAATAATATTAGTCCGATAATACTACATTGATTTCGGAAGAGCTCATCCGGACAAAGTTTATTTTAATATGAGGCCCTTGCCCTTCTTTTCAAATGAACTCTTAACTGTCTTGATTGGACCCATAACGGATAAAACCGTAGCAGATTTAAGGGACGTAACTCCCATTGTAGAAAGTGCCCTGGATAACAACCATTCACGCGTATCTCCCAACGAATAAAAACTATTTACATATTGAGTTTCATCAAACACGTTTGCTGCAGCAGGTGTAAAACCATTGCTGTAATTTGATTCATTTGCGCTGTTGTATATCTTTATTGTAATGGGGTGTAATGTGTAGTTGTAGGTGTCGCTGGTTATTTCGTACGATCCCATGTTCTTCCCTACAGTAGTGGTACCATGTTGCGTAACAGTCATATAAGGGCGTAGGGCATTTATCACCAATTCAGAAGCAGAAGCAGTCCATCCACTTGTGATTACCGAAACAGACGAGAGGTTGAGATTGAAATTCTCTACTTCGCTTTTGTCGTGAAAATACATTTTGTTATAAGCCGGATCTTCTGCTGAGTATTCTTTGGTCAGAACATCATTGTATTCCTCAATGGCCATAAGTTTACCCAGATTTGAGGCGGGTAGAATCATGCTGGTCAATAGTTTGCAGGTTGTTAGGTATCCTCCTCCGTTGTAGCGAAGATCTAAAACCAGTTTTTGAATATTCTGCGTTTTGAATTTTAAAAATAGATTCTTAAGTTCTGTTTCAAATTGCTTGTCTTCAAATCCGTTTGGTCCGGTGGCAAAGCTGTTGTAAACCAGATATCCGATTTTCTGATTGTCGGAGGTTGTATAAATGCTATCCAGCAATATGGGGTTTTCGACAAAAAAGGTAGACGCTTGCAGATTGACGGTACCGCTTTCTGTTACCTGTACAGCAGATGAATCTTTGCTCAGATTACATTTTCCAAGAGTCCTGGCACTACCGGCTGTCAGGTCTTCGTCTCCGGTAAATTTATTGCCGTCCATAGAATAGTACCAGTCGCCACGTTTTATTCCTGAACGTGCTGCCGGTGAATTTGGCATAACATAGGCAATACGAATAACGTAGGGATAAGAAGCATTGTCCAATTGATAGATATAATATTCAAAGCCATATTGGTCTTTCAATTCTGCCACTTTCAGGGTTGTCTTTTTTTCAATGTAGGAGAAATAATAGCTACGGGAACCTTTTTCCTGTGCCGAAAGAAGCAGTGGGAAAAATTCTTCGGGATCTTTTTTGAAGTCGAGTGCAGTCGATGCCGGAATATCTTTGTAAAAAAGATAATGGTGTTTCATCGAATTGTATATCCATTCGTTGGTTTTTTCGTTTTCTGTTTTTTCAACAACAACTGCCGGATCATCTTTTTTGCAGGAAAATAAGGCAATAATTAAGCTCAGTAGGAATATTTTTGATTTCATAATTCTGAAGATTTGTTATAGTCATTCAAAGATAGATAAAAACCGAATTTGTTTTTTTTATCCCTATCAGAGTCAACTTACATTTAACCTTTTTTATTTTCAATAAGCCATTTATCTTGTTTTAGTTGTTGTTTAAAGTATAAATGCAATGAAAAAAAGGGGCGTTAAAAGTATTATTTGAAAAATAATGTCTAAGTTTGTGTTACATAAATTAAAAAGAGACTATGGCCGAAAAAAACAAAAAAGAGAAGAGACCTTCGACAAGGGCCCAACGCATGAAAAAAGATGAAATTGTGCGACGTACACTCGATTTCCTGAGTAGTGATTCCAAAAGAGCGTTTAATTATAAACAGATATCTCATGCCATTGGCTTGCGTACTTCACCACAAAAAGAGATGTTGGTGGATATTCTGGCTTATCTGACACAAGATGATGTGCTGGCAGAAGTTGCACCCGGTAAATTTAAGTTCCTCAGCCGGGGTAAAATGGTAATTGGCATATTTGAACGAAAAAGCAATGGCAAAAATCAGATTATACCGGAAGATGGGGGAGAACCCATTTTTGTAGCTGAAAGGAATGCCAACCGCGCCATGAATGGAGACAAGGTAGAGGCCATGCTTTTTGCCAAAAGAAAAGGGGCTGTTCCGGAAGGGGAGGTGGTAAATATACTGGAAAGTGTGCCGAAGATTTTTGTGGGTGTATTGCAGGTACAACCAAATTATGCGTTTTTGATTACAGAGAACAAGAAACTGGCCAACGATATATTCATCACCAAAGACAAACTGAAAGGGGGAAAGACTGGCCAAAAAGCGGTGGTTCGTATTATCGAATGGCTCGAAGGCGCAAAAAATCCTCATGGAGAGGTAATTGATATACTTGGTTATGCCGGAGAAAATGATAGTGAAATGCATGCTATTCTGGCCGAATTTGGTTTGCCGTATAAGTATCCGGAGGCTGTGGAAAAAGCGGCAGAAAAGATTCCGGTAAAAATTTCCGATGAAGAAATTGCAAAAAGAGAGGATTTCAGAGATATTGTAACATTTACAATTGACCCCAAAGATGCGAAGGATTTTGATGATGCATTGTCTTTCAGAAAGCTGAAAGATGGATTGTATGAGGTAGGGGTACATATTGCAGATGTGTCGCATTATGTACGACCCGATTCTGTGATTGACAAAGAGGCATACTCCCGGGCTACATCTATATATTTGGTGGATAGAGTTATTCCTATGCTGCCGGAATCTTTGTCAAACGGGCTTTGTTCGTTGCGCCCCAATGAAGAGAAACTCTGTTTTTCGGCTGTTTTTGAGATAAATGATCAGGCAGAAGTGCTCACTTCCAGGGTGTGTCGTACAGTTATAAACTCAAATCGCCGGTTTACCTACGAAGAGGCTCAGTCTGTGATAGAAACAGGAGTGGGTGATTATAAAGAAGAGATTCTCTCATTGAACAGATTGGCTAAAATATTGAAAAAGAATAGGTTCTCTGCCGGAGCCATTAATTTTGATCGATACGAAGTGAAATTTGAAATCGATGAAAAAGGCAAGCCACTGAGTGTGTATTTCAAGGTGACAAAGGATTCGAATCATTTAATTGAGGAGTTTATGCTTTTGGCCAATCGTACTGTGGCCGAATTAATCGGAAAAAAAGCCAAATCAGTGAAGCCCAAAACATTCGTTTATCGGATTCACGACGTGCCGGATCCTGAGAAAATGGAAAATTTTGCCGAATTCATTCGTCGGTTTGGATATAAACTGCGTACTCAGGGAAATAAAACAGATGTGTCGAAGTCAATCAATCAACTTCTCGATCAGGTTCAGGGAAAGAATGAGGAGGATTTAATTGAGAAGATTGCCATTCGCGCCATGGCTAAGGCTGTTTATTCGACTGAAAATATTGGCCACTACGGGTTGGCATTTCCCTATTATAGCCACTTTACATCACCCATCCGTCGCTATCCCGACTTGTTGGTGCATCGGTTACTTGAGCGTTATCTTTCGGGTGGGCGTTCTGTTGATGCAGTCAAATATGAGACAATGTGTAAGCATTGCTCGGATATGGAACAACTCTCGGCTAATGCAGAGCGGGCTTCTGTAAAATATAAACAGGTTGAATTTTTGAGTGATAAGCTTGGCCAAACTTTTGATGGTGTAATCTCCGGTGTAACAGAATGGGGATTCTATGTTGAGATTAATGCCAATAAATGTGAGGGAATGGTACCTATTCGCGATTTGGATGATGATTATTACGAATTTGATAATAAAAATTACTGCCTGATCGGACGAAGAAATAAGAAAGTATACCGATTGGGTGATGCGGTTACCATACAGGTTGCTCGCGCCAATCTCGAACGCAAACAGCTGGATTTCACTCTGGTGGATTAATATTTATATACAATGCTTGTTTTCACTTCGAAAGTATTGTATCTGATGTCATCGTAATAAGTATAATGGGTGTTGCGTAGGTGGGCATAAATATCTGTATTTACGGATATTTGCTTACTTACGTAAAATTCCATTCGCGGATTTATGATGATCAGATTCGAGAACCCTTTGTCTCCTTGTGCATTGAAATTATGAGCTGTGACAGTCTTTGGGTCGATGCTGCCCGGTTCATATCCCTTCCAGGTAAACAGATGATAGATATCTACCCCCAGATAAAACGCGCCTACTTTGCTAAACCGGATTTCAGAATAGGCTTTGCTGGCCAATCCGCTTCCCAGGTTGTAGTTTCTGTTGAGAATTCGGTAATAATCGGTTAAGCTCCCACCCATTAGTATTGCATTTACGTGTAATCCAAGGTTCATATCTATGGTGTTATTCTCATTTTTTGCCGCATAAAGCAACCCACCACCAAATGATGCTGCTGCCGAAACCTTATACGGAATATGTGTAGAATTGGCAAAAAGAGTGTCTGAATCGAAATAATCGAAATTCTGAAATACACCTATCAACATCTTGTGGTTTTTGAAAGGAGTGTAATTTCGTCCCCAAAGCAGTGCTGATGCATTTACCTTGCTTATTTTTGGCTGATTCGAAAACAATTTGAGCGTTGTACTCAATTTGAAAAAGTCAAATGGTTTACAATCTTCAATGTCAAATGGATCGTTGTATTGTAGTTGAATATCAATGGTTTGACTAAATATTCCTTTGAATAAATTCAGCTCTTCAGCATTAAAACTGCTGCCAACTCCTGCTTGTATATACAAAGGGAGTTTGGGGTAATTATGTCGATACCCACGGGGTTTATGCTGAAACATACTACCGTTTATTAATCGGGTTATGCCGGCTGTAGGGGCCAATAGAAACCCGGCAAATTCCATTCCGGCTCTTCCCCAGCCATGAGCCGACTCATCGACGATTGCAGTAGATAATCTGTGGTTTATCTCACCCAATGCCATTCCGCCAAAGGTAGTTGTGAAAATATCATTTATAGAGGGCGGTTCTGTTTCCATACACATTTCCCACATCAGGCTACCTCCCAAAGTAAAAGGCATAGATTGCCAGTAGTTTAGTCCATTTGAGCGGGCAGCATTGTAGTATAGATTACCATGATAGGGGTGCATAAATAGATTTGTCAGAAACATATCGTTGTCCCACACGAATCCCTTTCTGAAATTTTCGCGGATAGATTCTCTGCTTATTTGTGCAAAATCGGCTTTTACCGCATATTTATCAAAGCTCCATACACTCAGATTGGTACCTATAATGGTTGCTGCACTTTGCCAGGGTCGAACGTGGTCCGATGTGTCCCTGTACCAGGTGTTTACTTTGGGAATATATTGTGCCTCGATGATGTGAGTAAAGCCAAACAGAGAGAGCAAAAGGCAAAGATATTTTATTTTCATTTTTAAAGATTAAAATAGTGCAATACCAAATTCCACAATAGGCTGATGGTCATACGTTCCGATGTTTTTGTATCCCGATATCCATTCATATCCACCTGTAACAAAAAAAGAAAAACGATCCACAATCTTTATTTCCAGAGAGGAACGGGCTTGTAACGAAAAAAGTTTAGAGGGCATTGCCGAAATGCTCTCTTTGTCGCGAAGAGAGATGTGCGAAAACCCCAGATCGCTATTGATGGATAGATTGCGTATGGGTAATATTAATCCGGCTCTGTAATTGATGGTACCCGAAAAGGTATTGGGTGATAAGAATGAAGGAAACCCAATACCAATCTGATTGTAATAATGCTTATTCCGGAATCGGGCAGCGAAGTTAATAAACGAACTGTTTCCACTGTAAACTAAGGATTGCAGGCGGGTTTCATTCGAAACGTTAATCAATCCGAGTTTAACCGACGACTCTTCGTATGCATAATTTATTAACCCAATCTGTACACCTTCGGCTTTGCGACCAACGGCATTAAAAACGCCAATCTGAGTACCATAAATTGATCGGGCATAGTTGCCGATTCCCAGCTGTACGCCTTTCATATTTTCCAGCGAAGCATTAAACAAACCGGAAAGCTGTACACCTGAAACATGAGATGCGGCAATATTCATACCACCGCTTATTTGTATTCCGTGCATATCCCCTGCACTAAAATTGTGTATTCCACTCAACTGAATACCACCTGTTTTACCCACATTAAAGTTACTCAGCCCGGCCAGCTGCATTCCGGTAGACGATTCAAAGTGGAGATTGATGTAGCCTGAAATTGAAACACCACGGGTTTTCCCTTTAGTTATGTTTCCTATTCCGTTTATGACCAGTCCATTACAATCTCTGTCGATTTTGCTCAATAATCCCGATATTAAAACACCATTCATATTTTCTCTGTTCGTTCCGGCAACTAAATCAAGCTTTAACCCAGTCGTATTAGCTTCGATAGAATGTGGCAGACCTATCGAAAGAAGGGATTTGTTGCCGGCTTGGTAGGAGCGCAGAGATAAAGGATGCCATACCGATAAATTAAACAGGCCTGATTTATCTTTTGCCTCCAGATTTTGAGCAGATATGAATGATAATACTATAATTAAAAAAAAGGAAACAGCTCTGTTCATAGTGTCGTTTTACTCAGATATTACAGTGTCGTCTTGAAAATATTCAGCTTGTCTATTTCATTCTTTGCTCTAAGTCTAGTAGGAATTTCTTTCGATTTTCACCATAAGCATACCCTCCCGAATCTCCGCTTTTCTTTATTACTCGATGACAGGGTACAATTATGCAAACGGGATTCTTTCCATTCGCATTACCAACCGCTCTTGCTGCTTTGGGAATTCCGGCCTGCCCGGCAATTTCGCTGTAGTTCATCGTTTCTCCGAATGGTATTTCCCGAAGCTGGTGCCATATCTTTTGCTGAAAAGGAGTTCCGGATGCATTTATGACTACATCAAATGCCTTTCGATTTCCGTCAAAGTACTCCTCTAATTGCTTTATAACCTGAACTATGACGTTCTGTTGTAGTTCTGAGTTCGGGCTTTCTGATTCCGGCTCCACAAACCGAAGCGAAACAATAGCTTCATTTTCTGCCTCGATTTCTATGACGCCTATCGGGCTTTTGTATTGTGCTTTTTCTTTCATTGTTGAGATTTTTACTTTTATAAAAACTGTAAGTGTGTAAAACTTTATTGACATAATTACATACTTCCTCGCCTCTCAGGTATCCATATTTGCAAACAGGGTCGTTGTAATATTCCGGATTACTCATGAATGAAATATATACGGACGTATGGTTGTCCCAACGGTTTTTATTTTTACCATATTTTTCGGCTAACGCCTGAGCATCAAACACGTGGCCGATTCCGGCATTAAAAGCAGCCAGCACAAATTTTTGTCTGTCAATATTGCTTTCTGCATTAGAGAAGAGTCGCTCCAAAATACGGATGTATTTTACAGCCCCTTTAATGTTAGCTTCCGGATCAAAAATGGTATTACCATACACACCCATTGCATTGGCCGTTCTGGGCATAAGTTGCATTAATCCCCTTGCACCTGACCAGGATATTTCGTCAGGGTTAAATTTCGATTCAACAAAAGCAATTGCAGCCACCAGTTTCCAGTCCCATTCAATTCCGGCAGCATGTTTTTTGAAGATTGGATCGTATTTTGAAATTCTATTCTTTGTTATGACAGGTATGATAAGGTCGTAAGGCCTCTTGCTTTGTTCAAAATATCGTTTGGATATCTCCTTATAGCCTCCCTTTTTTACATTCTCCGAAAACCATTTATTCAGAGCATCTGCCAATGCCCGGTTGTCTTTGTCAACCATCCACGAAAGACGTTGAGGGAAACTGAT
>Ga0114938_1000227_pt1 | contig 45575 bp, 48 predicted proteins | sample AshMeaBigSpring_FD_88675 | JGI IMG/M metagenome (GOLD analysis project Ga0114938, IMG submission 88675) | Groundwater microbial communities from Big Spring, Nevada to study Microbial Dark Matter (Phase II) - Ash Meadows Big Spring | ecosystem: Environmental > Aquatic > Deep subsurface >... | reverse complement strand
TCCCACTCCCTCCACTTCCCGCCCGCGCTGCGCGCCCGCGCGCATCCGCGCGACGCAGGGCGGCATCGAGGCTCGGGGGCAGGTCGCGCCACGGCGAACGGCTCGATGACGCTCCACTCGGAGTCGTTCAGATCGTAGCGCATGATCCAAGCTCCGATGCTTCGCGGCGTGAATTACTGTTCGAGACACGTCTCTAGGAAAAACTGAGTACAAGGCCTAGTACCCAGGATCACAAATCCCTGGTACGGCTGACGGCCGAGGTTGGCGGCCGGGCAGGAGCGGGGTCGCAGGCGATGCTCGCGCATCGTCGAGACCGCGCGACGCCCTCGGCCACCATCCTCGGCCGCCCTTCGGGTCGCAGATCCCGGGCGCCCGGTGTGTTGCGCGCCTCGACCGTAGCCACGGCTACGCTCTTCGGCACGCGCCTGCCGGACGCCTCGGCATCTGCGATCAGACGTGCCAGGGATTTGTGATCCTGGGTACTAGATTGCAGAGCGACGCGGACGCGACGAGCCATGCCCCTGAAGCCCAAGCCCGAGCATGACGACCTGATGACCATCGAGGAGTTCCTCGCCTTCACCGAGGATCGTCCCGACGAGGAGCGCTGGGAGCTGATCGAAGGCGTGCCTGTCATGAGCCTATCGCCGACCGACGTGCATCAACTGATCGTCGGCAATGTCATCGTATTGCTGGGGCAGCATGCGCTCGAGAAAAATGCAGCCTGGTTGGTCATGCCCGGCACCGGCACGCGGGTGCCGGCGTCCTCGCGCAGCCTCCCGCAGCCCGATGTTTTCGTGAAGGAGCGGGCTGCGACGGGAACTCCGGTCAGTGACGAGGCCGTGGTGATCGTCGAGGTGATGTCGCGCTCCAACACTGCGGCGGATCGGACATGGCGCCGCCGCGTCTACGCGAGCGTGCCCAACTGCCAGCACTATGTGACGATCTCGACGAAAGCCGTCGAGGTGACCGTGCATGACCGCGCCAGGCGCTGGCGCGGTCGGGCCGTGGCGACGCTGTCGGGAACCATCGAGCTGCCGGCGATCGATGTAAGAATTCCACTTGCCGCGATCTATCGGGCAACGCCACTGGCCGAGGTTGCGTGACAAGACACTTCACAGTCGCTTTCGCCGCGCGGCGGGTGGTTCGGTGCCGCTCGAGGTGCCTTGCGACGCTCGGGGGGGGCGGGCCATGACCAAGCGCGTCGCCGTGCTGATGGGCGGCTGGTCGGCCGAGCGCGAGGTCTCGCTCTCCTCGGGCAAGGAATGCGCCGACGCGCTCGAGCGGGCCGGGTACACCGTCATCCGTGTCGACGTCGATCGTGACATCGCCGTGCGGCTCCGGGAGCTGAAGCCGGACGTCTGCTTCAACGCACTGCACGGCCGCTGGGGCGAGGACGGGTGCGTGCAGGGGCTGCTCGAGGTGCTGGCGCTGCCCTACACGCACTCCGGCGTTCTCGCCTCCGCGATCGCCATGCACAAGGAGCAGACCAAGCGCATCGTCGCCGCGCGCGGCGTGCCGGTGGCCGAGGCCCGCGCGGTGACGATCGCCGAGGCGATGGCCGACCACGTGATGGCGCCGCCCTATGTGGCGAAGCCGATCGCCGAGGGATCGAGCGTCGGCGTCGTCATCGTCGCGCGCGGCGAGAACCGCCCGCCGCAGCGGATCGCGCAGATCCCGGTGACGGGCGACGGCCAGATCATGGTTGAACGCTATATCCCGGGCCGCGAGCTCACCTGCGCGACGATCGCCGGCAAGGCGTCAGCGATCATCGACATCGTCGCCGCCGACCACCTGCAGTTCTACGACTACGAGGCGAAGTACGCGCCCGGTGGCTCCAAGCACATCCTGCCGGCGGCGATCCCGGAGCGCGTGATGCGCGCGATCCAGGCGCACACCGTCACCGCGCACGAGGCGCTCGGCTGCCGCGGCGTCTCGCGCTGCGATTTCCGCTGGGACGAGGCGCGGGACGAGCTGATCTTCCTCGAGCTCAACACCCAGCCCGGCATGACGCCGACCTCGCTCGTGCCGGAGCTTGCGGCCCATGCCGACATGAGTTTCCCCGAACTCGTCGCCTGGATGGTCGAGGACGCCTCGACCGACCGGTAGCGCCGCCGCGACCGCATCGGATATTGCTACGGGCACTCGCCTGCAGCGCGCCGCGGCAGGCGAAAGGGCGGCGGCGGGCCTCGCCGGCCGGCCGGGCCACGTGACGTTCATGGCGCTCGATGTGACCGATCGCGTCGCCGTGCTGGCGATTGCGGGCAGGATCAAGGCCGAGACCGGCCGCCTCGATGTCCTGGTGAATGCTGCCGGCTGGGACATCATCCAGCCGTTCATGGACAACTCGCCCGACTACTGGGCGAAGATCGTGAGCATCAATTTCATGGGGCCGGTCCAGCTCACGCATGCGCTGCTGCCGCTCCTGATCGAGAGCGGCAGCGGCCGCATCGTCAACGTCAGCAGCGACGCCGGGCGCTCCCTCGGCGATGCTGCGCGGGGCTGAATTCGGACGTTCGTTAGGCGCCGATCAACCACGATGCGAGCTCGGTGGCGGCCGGACCTGTGATGCCCGCCGATTCTGGCTGCGACTGCCGGGGCCGGCCACGCGCGGCAACCGTCCGTGAACAGTTTTAATCTACAACTCCCAGGGTCGGGCATCTTGCCGGCCCAGGAGCTCTCGTCATGGCCTCGACGTCCCGTGAGACCCGCGTGCTGCTTGCCCACGATGGCGGACCCGGCGCTGTCGCGAGCGGCCTCAACCTGCACGCGATCGCACCGATCCTCATCGGCCTCGCGGCACCGGTGATCGTGCTCTCGCTGACGAGCCCGGCGTTCCTGGCGCATGCGCGGTTCCTGATCCTCGCGCTGCTCTGCGGGCTGTTTCTCGTCGCGACGGTGCTGTTCGCGATGAGCCTGCTCCTGCATGGCCCCTTGAGCGCGCTCTCGATCGATACCGAGGGTCGTGCCATCGAGCTCGTCTACTCGGGGACGTTCGCCAACAAGGGCGTGCAGATCCCGTTCAGCGACATCGCGTCGCTCAAGCTCACCACTCAATACGATGACGACGGCTACCGCTTCGCCGCGCCCGAGCTCGTCCTGCGCAACGGCGGCCGCATGCTGCTGCCGATCACCGCGAGCGAGAGGGAGCTGCAGGCCGCGCGCAGACTGATCGGCCTCGTCTAGCAGGCTCGATTCGGCTAAGCAGGCCCCGAGTGCGGCATGGGCCGCGCCGCCGAGGCCCGAATTGCAACCATCCGATCCAACCGGTCCGACGCATCCAGCCGCGAGCGCGAGCCCGTGGCCAGAGGACGTCCGCCCGACCGTGGAATATGAGCGTGCGCGCCGCTTCCTGAAGGAGGCGGACGGCCACCTGTTCGTCACCGGCCGTGCCGGCACCGGCAAGTCGACGCTTCTGCGCGCGCTCTCGGACATGACGCTCGTCGAGCGCGTGGTGGTCGCCCCGACCGGCCTCGCCGCCGTCAACGTGGGCGGCCAGACCATCCATTCGTTCTTCGGCTTCCCGCCGCGGCTCATCCGCCCGGAGGATATCCGCCGCAGCCGCAACGGCCGCGTGATGCGCCGCATGGAGCTTCTCGTCATCGACGAGGTGTCGATGGTGCGCTCCGACCTGATGTGGGCGATCGACCAGAGCCTCAGGATCAACCGCGGCCGCCCGCGCGAGCCGTTCGGCGGCGTGCGGCTGCTGATGTTCGGCGATCTCCACCAGCTCCCCCCGGTGGTTCAGGAGGCGGAGGTCGCCGCGCACCTCGAGACGGCGCACGGCGGCCCGTTCTTCTTCAGCGTATCGGCGCTGCGCGAGCCGCCGGGGACCCACCTGCTCGAGCTCTCCGAGGTGTTCCGCCAGCGCGATGCGGCACTGCTCGGCGTGCTCAACAAGGTGCGCGAGGGTGCCGTCGGCGCCGAGGATCTCGCGGTGCTCAACACTCGTATCCACCCGGTACGGACGCTGTCGGAGGGCGAGGACTACGTGATCCTCACACCGACCAACGCCGCCGCCAACCGCATCAACCTCGCCTACCTCGAGGCGCTGCCGGGCGCCGCCTCGACCTATGCCGCCGGCGTCACCGGCGAGTACAGCGACAGCGCACAGCCGACCGATGCTGCGCTGGTGCTGAAGCCCGGCGCCAAGGTGATCTTGTTGCGCAACGATCCCGACCGGCGCTGGGTGAACGGCACCGTCGCGAGGATCGCCCGGCTCGACGAGAAGCGGGTGTGGATCACGGTCGACGATCGCGAGTATGAGGTCGAGCCGGCCTCCTGGGAGAACCGGCGGTACGCCTATGACCAGACCGAGCAGAAGATCGTCGAGACCGTCGTCGGCACGTTCAAGCAGTTCCCGGTCAGGCTCGCCTGGGCGCTGACCATCCACAAGAGCCAGGGGCTGACCCTCGACAATGCCTATATAGATCTCGGCCGTGGCACGTTTGCCCACGGTCAGACCTATGTGGCGCTGTCGCGCTGCCGCAGCCTCGATGGTCTCGCGCTGGCGCGGGCCCTCAGGCCCTCGGACATCGTGTTCGACCCGGCCGCCATGGGCTATCGCGGCGTCTTCGATTCGCTGGCCTGACCTCCGAGCGGCCTCCGGCGACCGCCGAGTGTTCCGTCAACCCATTGAATTGCTTGTATGTTGCGCTGCACAATTCGGTTTGCCTGGATAGCCGGCACTGCGGCCTGCCCGTCTCTCGCGCGTGATGCCGGCGCCAGCGGAGTACTTCGCAAACGGGCCTGTTCGGCTGAAATTTGCGACAAAGCAGCGCATCTCGCACCGCAGCGAGTTTTATGTTGCAATGCACAATAGCCTGCGCTATATCACTGTCGTTGCCGGCCGCAAATGATGGCCGCGCTGCAGAAAACTCAGTCAGACCCGCCAGCCCGATCAGGAGCACGCCCCATGAACATGCACGAGCAATTCACCCGCCAGGCCCAGGAGATGTTCGGCGCCGCCAAGGACGCCCGCATCCCCGAGAACTTCCAGGCGTTCGCCGAGGACAGCGTCGCCAAGACCCGTGAGGTCTACCACAAGGTCAACGCCGCGACGAAGGACGGCGTGAAGCTGTTCGAGGATGTGGTCATCACCGCCCAGGCCGGCGCCAAGGCGATCGGCGAGAAGGTGCTCCACAACACGAGCGCCAACACCGAGGCCGCGTTCGACGCCGCGCAGGCGATCGCCCGCGCGCGCACGCTCCCCGAGGCCGCCCGCCTGCAGGCCGACTTCTGGCAGCAGCAGTTCGCCGTCGCCAGCGCGCAGACGAAGGAGCTGTTCGAGCTGTCGAGCAAGATCGCCCGCCAGACCCTCGAGCAGATGAACTCCGTCGCCGCGAAGAGCTTCGAGCAGTCCAAGAAGGGTGCCTGATCGTTCGATCAGCGCTCGCCATGCTCTGAATTTCGACGAGGCCCGGGCGCACGCCGCTTCGGGCCTCTCGCATCCGCCGACACGCCACGCGGAAACCATGCCCCTTCTTCGCGCCCGCGCTGCCATATCCGGGCTGCCCATCACGCGCGCGCCGCGCTATAGTGGCGTCATGCTGGGATCGAGTTCCGAGGTCCGCGTACGCAAGGCCAAGCCCGCCGATGCCAAGGCGCTGGCGGCCGTGTTCCGCGAATCCTGGCTCGCCGCCTATCGCGGCATCATTCCCCACGTCCAGCTCGAGACGACCGTGCTGCGCCGTGGCACGGACTGGTGGGTGAGCGCGATCCGCTCGGGCGACGCCGTGCTGGTGATGGAGGTCGCCGGCACGATCGCCGGCTACGCAACGTGCGGGGCGGCACGCGGCCGTCGCCAGTCGCAGGGCGAGATCTACGAGCTCTATCTGTCGCCGCCATATCAAGGCCTGGGCCTCGGCGCGCATCTGTTCGAGGCCTGCCGCTATACGCTCGACAGCCGCCGCTTCAACGGCCTGATCGTCTGGTCGCTCGCCGAGAACACGCCGGCGATCGACTTCTACTGGCGGCGCGGCGGCCGTCCGGTTGCGCGCTCGATCGATCGGTTCGGCACGGCCAAGCTGCCGAAGATCGCGTTCGCGTGGTCCTAAAGCATGATCGCACCGGGTGGGATCGCACGACGCAGTGCGATCATGCTCCAAGTTCTTGCCCGAGAGTCTGATTTGCGTTCTCGACGCTCGCGCGAAGCGCTCGCATCTCGAACGATCAGTCACTAGGCGGCAGTCGCCGCGATGGCACACACGAGGATCTGCATATCATGCACATGTTGATGGTCACTGCGGGCGGCTTGGTGCTGCTGGCGCTGTTTCTCGGCGCGGGGCGGCTGCGCGGCGGCGCGAGCACGGCCACGACGATGGCCAAGGTGTTCATCCCGGTTTGGCTCGTCGCCGCGCTCGTCAACATGTATGTCGGCGTCACCCGCGCCGGCTACACGATCGCGCAGGAGCTGCCGATCCTCGTCGTGATCTTCGGCGTGCCGGCGGCCATCGCCTGGCTCATCGCACGCTCGCGCGCGGTCCGGGATTGATCGGGTTGCGAGGCCGCTGATCGGCGCCGTCCGTCGCGCGGGGTCGGCACTGGACAGCCTCCGTCCATCGACCTATAACGCCCTGCCTTTCAGCCGGCGATGCTGGCGTCCGAGGCCCGCCCAGGTAGCTCAGTTGGTAGAGCACGTGACTGAAAATCACGGTGTCGCCAGTTCAATTCTGGCCCTGGGCACCATTCTCCCGACCCGCTGCAGCCACTCTGCTTCGCTCAGCCGGCTGGCGAGCACACATCCGGTCGAGCCCGCACCGACGATGATGTAATCGGCTTCCATCGCGGCAGTGGCCGGCTCGTCGATCGAGCTCACGGATAGAGCCTGGACCGGCTCCAGGCGGTCGCGGGCGACGCGCGGCGGAACTGCGTGCGGTCATGCAGCCGGAACGGACGGTCGTGCCAGAACTCCATCTCGAGCGGCGTGAGCCGGAAGCCGGACCAGTGTGGCGGGCGCGGAATCGCGCCGATCGGGTGTCGCGCCGTGACCATCGCGACCGCCTTCTCGAGCGCAAAGCGGCTCTCGAGCGGACGCGACTGCTGCGAGGCCCAGGCGCCGATCCGGCTGCCGCGCGGCCGCGAGGCATAGTAGGCATCGGCCTCGGCGGCGGCGACCTCGCCGATGAGACCGCGCACGCGGACCTGCCGGCGCAGCGACTTCCAGTGGAAGTTGATCGCGGCCTTGCGGCTGGCGATGAGCTCGCGGCCCTTCGCGCTCTCGTAGTTGGTATAGAACACGAAGCCGCGGTCGGGTCCACGGTCGGCGCCGTCGAGACCCTTGAGCAGCACCATGCGCACGTTCGGCAAGCCGTCGGAATCGACGGTTGCGAGCGCCATGGCATTCGGATCGTTCGGCTCGTGCGCGCTCGCCTCGGCAAACCACGCCTCGAACAGGGCGAACGGCTCGGCCGCATCGGCGAAGTCGGCGGCTTGAGGCCCACTGTAGTAGTCGGCCGGCCCGGTCGGCGGCTGCGGGTCTTGCGGCAGGTCCGGCATGGCGAATTCCTGGTTGGCGGCCGTGCCGGGATGGGCCGGCCGGCACGCGCGTTCAGCTCATCTTAACGGCTTCGACGCAAATTGGGCATCGCTCCGCGCGTCCGGCGGAGCGCGTTGCAGTCCTGTCGCGTCGAGTACCCTGTCATGCATCATGCGCATCGGTCGGCCGATCCGGTCGGCTTCTCCACGCTCGCGGCCGGTCTCGCCGCCGCCATCTTCCTCGCCGCCTGCGTCCTCCTCGTCGCCGATCCGGCCTATGCCGGCGAGCCCCGCGGCAAGGCACCGGGCGCCGGGTCCGGCGGTCCCTGCTCGTGCGAGGACGGAGCGAGGAAGCCGAACCAGCTCTGGCCGAAGCCCAAATTCGCCGATCTCGCCGACGCCAAGGGCGCGCTCGACCCGTACGACGAGCTTGCGACCCTCGAGGCGCTGCAGGTGACCCTCGCCGAGGTCGGCGACGGCCAGACCTATGTCTGGCACCGCGCCCATGGCCGCCTCTCCGGCGCCTTCCAGCCGACCTCCTCCTTCAGGGACCGCGCCGGCCAGGTCTGCCGCCACATCGTGATGATCCTCGCGTCGGGTACCTACAGCCGCAAGGCCGAGGGCATCGCCTGCCGCCTCGCCAGCGGCCGCTGGCAGCTCGACGGTTGACCGCATTGCCTTGCGATGCCATGCCGCGACCTGTGATCTCAGGCGGCGGGGCACGACATGGGCTTGCTCTGGGCTCTCTTCACGGTGCTCGCGGCCGGCGGGCAGGCGGTGCGCAATGCCTTGCAGCGTGAGCTGACGCAGACGCTCGGCACCGTCGGCGCGACGCATGTCCGTTTTCTCTACGGACTGCCGTTCGCCCTCGTCTTTTTCGCCGCGGTCATGCTCGTCACCGGTCATCCGATGCCGGCGCTGACGGCGACCTGGCTCGGCTGGACGCTGGTCGGCGCGCTCGCCCAGATCGTCGCCACCGCCATGCTGCTGTTCGCGATGAAGGAGCGCTCGTTCGTGCTCATCACCGCGCTCTCGAAGACCGAACCGGTGCACGTCGCGATTTTCGGGCTCGTCTTCCTCGGCGACCAACTGACCGTTCCGCTCGCCGCAGCGATCGGGCTTGCGACACTCGGCGTCCTGATCATGTCGTGGCCGAAACAGGGCGGCGAGATGCTGGCGCTGCGCCCGATCCTGGTCGGCATCGCATCGGGCGCCGTGTTCGGCCTCTCCGCGATCGGCTTCCGCGGCGGTGTGAAGACACTATCGGTCGACAACTTCGTCGTCGCGGCCTCGACCACGCTGGTGGCGGGCCTGCTGATCCAGGTTGCGGTGATGACCACCTATCTCCTGGTGCGCGAGCGCGCGACGCTCGCCGCTCTCTTCCGCGCCTGGCGGCCCTCGATCCGCGCGGGGTTCATGGGTGCGTTCGCGTCGCAGATGTGGTTCCTCGCCTTCGCGCTCGAGAGTGCGGCCAAGGTGCGCACGCTGGCGCTCGTCGAGATCTTCTTCGCCCAACTCATCTCGCGGAGCTTCTTCAGGCAGAGCCTCGCCTCGCGCGAAGGGCTCGGCATCCTGCTCATCGTCGCCGGCGTGGTGCTGCTGTTGAATTCCTGAGCGTGCCCGATCAGGTGGCCGGCACCGCGCAGGCCTCGGAAGCGGCGATGACGTGCGCCGAGAGATCGCGGATCGTCGGGTTGCGGCCGGAGAGCGGATTGGAGGGGTCCCACGGCACCTTGATCTGATCGAACCGCGCGGCGAGCGCATCATAGATCAGGAGCCGCCCGGCGAGCGTCTCGCCGATGCCGGTGATCTCCTTCAGCACCTCCGTCGCCTGCAGCGTGCCGACCACGCCGACGATGGAACCAAGCACGCCGATCTCCGCGCACGGCGCGACCGTGCCGGGCGGCGGCGCGACGGGGAAAAGGCAGCGGTAGCTCGGGTAGGGCGTGCCGTCGGCGGCCTTCAGGTGCGGCTTCAGCGTCGTCACGTAGCCGTCGAACGGGCCGACCGCCGCGAAGACCAGCGTGCGCCGCGCGAGATGGCATGCGTCGCTGACGAGATAGCGCGTCGGGAAGTTGTCGGAACCGTCGGCGACGATGTCGTAGCGGCCGATGAGATCGAGCGCGTTGCCAGCATCGATCCGCATCGCGTGCGTCTCGACCGCGACGTGTGGATTGAGCCGGGCGACCGTCGCCTGCGCGCTCTCGACCTTGGCGGCGCCGACATGCGGGGTGTCATGCACGATCTGGCGCTGCAGGTTGTCGAGGCTCACCGTGTCGTCGTCGACGATGCCGATCGTGCCGACGCCGGCGGCGGCGAGATAGGCAATGACCGGCGAGCCGAGACCGCCGGCGCCGACCACCAGCACCCGCGCCGCCTTCAGCTTCTGCTGGCCCTGGCCGCCGACCTCGCGCAGCACCAGGTGACGCTTGTAGCGCTGGATCTCGTCCACGGTTAGCTTCATGGGATGACTGTAGGATGGCCCGCCATGGCGGGCAAATGGGCCAGTGTCGATGCCAAAGTTACCAATGCGGGGCACGTGGCTGCTCCCGGCGCTGATCTTGCTCGCCGTCGCGGCGCTCGGTGGCAGCCCCGCGGCTCAGGTCGCGGCGGGCGCCGACGATGCCCTCATGCCCGTCTGGCGCCAGCTCTTCGCCCGGCCGGCGTCGGCCGGCGAGCTCGCGGCCGGCCCGACCGACAACGCGCGCGATGCGCTCGGCCGCCGGCTGTTCGGCGACCCGCGGCTCTCCGGACCCGGCACGCGGTCCTGCGCGAGCTGCCACCAACCGGATCGCGCCTTCACCGACGGCCGCGTGACGGCGGAGGGGCTTCAAGGCCGCCCGCTGAAGCGCAACACGCCGACGCTGTGGAACCTCGCGGCAGGTAAGACCTTCTACTGGGACGGCCGCGCCCCGACGCTCGAGGCGCAGGCGCGTGTGCCACTCGAGGCACACGACGAGATGGCAGCCGACTGGGCGGTCGTGATCGGGCGGCTCGCCGCCGACGCCGGGATTGCCGCTGCATTCCGCGCCGCATTTCCCGATCGGCCCGCGATTTCGGACACCTCGATCATCGAGGCCATCGCCGGCTTCGAGCGCACGCTGGTCTCGCCGCCGACGCGTTTCGATGCCTGGATCGCCGGCCGTGCCGACGCGCTCGACGCACGCGCGCAGCGGGGATTCCGTCTGTTCACTGGCAAGGCCGGGTGCGTGCAGTGCCATGTCGGCTGGCGCCTCACCGACGACAGGTTCCACGACATCGGCCTCGGGAGCGACGATCCGGGCCGCGGCGCGACGGCCGGCGGGGTGCCGGGGCTCATGGCCTTCAAGACCCCGACGCTCCGCGAGATCGGCCGCACCGCGCCCTATATGCACGATGGCTCGCTCGCCACGCTCGACGCGGTGCTCGACCACTACGCGGGTGGGTTCGTGCGCCGCCCCGGCCTTTCCGCGAACCTGCGGCGCGACCTGACGCTCGATGCCGGCGAGCGCGCGGATCTGCTCGCCTTCCTCGCGACGCTCACCGTACCGTAGCGGCATCACCGCAATGGCGTGAGGCGGAGCCGCAGCGCGTTGGCGATGACGCTCAATGACGAGAGGCTCATCGCCACCGCGGCGATGATCGGCGAGAGCATCATGCCGGTCCACGGATAGAGCAGGCCTGCCGCCACCGGCACGCCGAGCGCGTTGTAGCCGAACGCGAAGGCCAGGTTCTGGCGGATGTTGGCGCGCGTTGCGGCGGCGAGCCGCATCGCCCGCACGATGCCGCCGAGATCGCCCTTCGGCAGCACGATGCCGGCGCCTTCGATCGCGATGTCGGAGCCGCTGCCCATGGCGATGCCGGCACGCGCCATGGCGAGCGCCGGCGCATCGTTGATGCCGTCGCCCGCGAACGCAACGTTGCGGCCGGCGGCCGTGAGCTCGCCGACCAGCCGCGCCTTCGCCTCGGGCGCCATCCCGGCATGCACCTCGGCGATGCCGAGGCGTCGCGCGACCGCCTCGGCCGTCTCGCGGCGATCGCCGGTCGCCATGATCACCCGGGTGCCGCGTGCCGCGAGCGCTGCGACGGCATCGGCCGCACTCGCCTTGATCGGGTCGGCGAAGGCGAGGACACCGGCGGCGCGACCGTTCAGCGCGACGAGCACCGCGGTCTTTCCCTCCCGTGCGAGCTCCTCGACGATGAGGATCGCAGGGCCGGCCGCGATGCCGAGCCTCTCCATCAGCCGTGCGTTGCCGACCGCGACATCCTGCCCGGCGACGCGGCCATGTGCGCCCTCGCCTGGCACCGCCGTGAAGCTCTCCGCGCCGACGACCGCAATGCGCTTTTCCTTCGCCGCCGCGACGATCGCCGCCGCGACCGGGTGCTCGCTGCCCTTCTCGAGCCCGGCGGCGAGGCGCAGCTGCATCTTCTGGTCGAAGCCCGGCAGCACGCGCACATCGGTCAGCCGCGGCCGGCCCTCGGTCAGCGTGCCGGTCTTGTCGATGACGAGCGTATCGACCTGAGCTAACGCCTCGAGCGCCGCCGCCTCCCGCACCAGCACGCCCTCACGCGCACCGCGACCGGTCGCGACCATGATCGACATGGGGGTCGCGAGGCCGAGCGCGCAGGGGCAGGCGATGATCAGCACCGAGACCGCCGCGACAAGCGCATAGGCGAGCTGCGGCGTGGGGCCGAGCGCCAGCCAGGCGAGGAATGCCGCAAGCGCCACCAGCGCGACCGCTGGCACGAACCAGCGCGCCACGCGGTCGACCAGCGCCTGCACCGGCGCGCGGGAGCGTTGCGCCTCCGCAACGGTCGCCACGATGCGGGCGAGCACCGTGTCGGCGCCGACCTTGCGCGCCTCCATGACGAAGCTGCCGGTGCTGTTGAGCGTCGCACCGGTGACGCGGGCGCCCGCCGACTTCTCGACCGGCATCGGCTCGCCGGTGAGGAGTGATTCATCGATCGACGAGGCGCCGTCGATGATGATGCCGTCCACCGGCACGGCCTCGCCCGGCCGCACGCGCAGCTTGTCGCCGGCGACGACCTCCTCGAGCGGGACGTCGGTCTCCGCGCCATCGTGTCCGAGGCGCCGCGCGGTCTTGGGTGCGAGGCGGAGCAGCCCGCGGATCGCATCCGCCGTACGCGCCCGCGCCGTGTGCTCGAGCAACTGGCCGGCCAGCACGAGCACGATGATCACGGCGGCCGCCTCGTAGTAGACACCGACCGTGCCGCCGTGCGTTCCGAGAGCCGCCGGAAACCACCCGGGCGCGACCGTCGCCGCGACACTGAACAGGAACGCCGCGCCGACGCCCAGCCCGATCAGCGTCCACATGTTCGGGCTGCGGTTGCGCAACGAGGCGAGCGCACGCTCGAAGAACGGCCGCCCGCACCAGAGCACGACGGGAGCGGCGAGCAGGAGCTGAACCCAGAGAGCGCCGCGTGCGCCGAGCCAGCGCGCGACCGGCAGGCCCAGATGCTCGCCCATGGCGAGTACGACGAGCGGCAGGGTGAGCACGAGTCCGACTTTGAAGCGCTGGAGAAAATCGACGTACTCGGGGTCCGGCCCGGCCTCCGATGACGGCACGCCCATCGGCTCGAGCGCCATTCCGCACTTCGGGCAGGTGCCGGGCCCGATCTGGACGATCTCGGGGTCCATCGGGCAGGTGTACTTGGTGCCGGTCGGCTGCGGCCTCGCGGCAGGCTCAGCCTTTCGGCCGGCATCGAGGTAGCGCGGCGGATCGGCGGCGAACCTGGTGCGGCAGCCGTTGCAGCAGAAGTGATAGATGACGCCGTCGTGCGCGTGCGTCGGCTTTCCGGCACCGGTGTCGACGCGCATGCCGCAGACCGGGTCGATCGCCATGGCGGCCGGTTCTGGCGCCTCGGTTCTCACGAATGCTCCTCGTTGAAACGATCAGAGTGGTTGGAACGCCGGCGCATCATCCCAGAGGCGGCGGGCGGCTGCCGCTATTGTTCGGGCATCGCCGGTGGTCAGCAGGCGCGGTCCCCCCGGGCCCCGATCCGCCAGGTATCCCGGATGCCTCGATAGATAGTCATCGAGGCTGTCGGCGACAACGTCGGGCTGCGAGAGGATGCGCGTGAACGCCGGCAGATGCCGGCGGAACAGGTGCTCGATGAGCGGATAGTGCGTGCAGCCGAGGATCGCGCGATGCGGCGGCTGACCGTCATTGCGCGCGAGGAGCGTACGGACGGCATCGCCAACCATCGCGTCGAGCTCCGACGCGGAGCCGCCGCGCTCGATCGCCCCGGCGAGGCCCGGGCAGGCCTGCTGCACGACCGTCGCCTTCGGGCAGCGCTTGGCGATCTCCTCGGCATAGGCGCCGGACTCGATCGTCCGCGTGGTGCCGAACACGGCGATCACATCGGTATTGTACTTCTGCGGGTACTGCGGTGTCGTCACCGCCCATGGCGTCTGCGTCGCTGCCTCGACCGTCGGGGCGACGATGCCGAGCACGTTGCGACCGTTCCAGCCGCTCGCCGGCAGCCAGTCGCGCTGCAACGTGCGGGCCGCAACGCACGTCGCCGTGTTGCACGCGAGGAGGACCAGCCGGCAGTCCCGCGCGAACAGCGCCTCGACGCCGGCGCGGGTGAGGCCGACGATGTCGGGCGAGGCACGCTCGCCGTAGGGCGCGTTGGCATGGTCGCCGAGATAGAGGAACGGCACGCCGGGAAACCGCGCGGCCAGCGCGCGCAACACGGTGAGGCCACCATGGCCTGAATCGAAGACGCCGATCATGCCGCAACCGATGCCACGGCCCACTTGCGACTGCAATCGGCGCCTGCAGGCTGCCGGCCGCTACTCCGCGGCCTGGCTCGACTTGGGCGCGTGGGCCTCGTGGGCCTTCAGTGCCTGCAGCGACGGCATCGAGACGGTGTTGTAGCCGCAGTCGACGAAGTGCACCTCGCCGGTCACCGCGCCGGACATGTCGGAGAGCAGGTAGAGCGCCGAGCCGCCGACCTCATCGAGGGTCGGGGTGCGCCTGAGCGGCGCATTCTCCTTCTGGAAATTGAAGATCGCGCGCGCGTCCGACACGCCGGCGCCCGACAGCGTGCGCATCGGTCCGGCGGAGAGCGCATTGACGCGGATGCCCTGCGGCCCGAGGTCGGCCGCAAGATAGCGCACCGACGCCTCGAGCGCGGCCTTGGCGACGCCCATCACGTTGTAGGACGGCACCGAGCGCGTCGCCCCGCCGTAGCTGAGCGTGATCAGCGTGCCGCCGTTCGGCATGAGTGCCGCGGCGCGCTGCGCGATCTCGGTGAACGAGAAGCACGAGATGATCATCGTATTGCTGAAGTTGTCGCGCGTGGTGTCGACGTAGCGGCCCGCAAGCTCCTTGGGGTCCGAGTAGGCGAGCGCGTGCACGACGAAATCGAGGCTGCCCCATTCCGATCGCAGCCGCTGGAACACGCCATCCACGCTGGCGATGTCCTGCACGTTGCAGGGCTCGACGATCTCGGCGCCGAGCGTCTTGGCGAGCGGCTGCACGCGGCGGCCGAACGCGCCGTCCTGAAAGGTGAACGCGAGCGTCGCGCCCTGCCCGGCGAGCACCCTGGCGATGCCCCAGGCGATCGAGCGCTCGTTGGCGACGCCCATGATCAGGCCGCGTTTGCCGGCCATCAGCGGACCCGGCTTGGCGATGTCGTTGGCGGTCATCTCAGCTCCTGCACGTCGCTGCGGCGTTAACCATCGTGGCGGCGGAAAACCAAAGTTGCATTGGTGCCGCCGAATCCGAAGCTGTTCGACATGACACAGTTAAGGCCTGCGCCATCCTTGCGCTTGCGCATGATCGGCACGTCGGCGAAGGCCGGGTCGAGCTCCTCGATGTTGGCGCTCTCGCACACGAAATCACCCTGCATCATCAGGAGCGAGAACACCGCCTCCTGCACGCCGATCGCGCCGAGCGAGTGGCCGGTGAGCGATTTGGTCGCGGCTATCGCCGGGATGTCCTTGCCGAACACCTCACGGACCGCTTCGATCTCCTTCACATCGCCGACCGGCGTGCCGGTGCCGTGCGGGTTGATGTAGTCGATGCGGCCGGTGTCCTTGCCATCGAAACCTGCGAGTGCGAGCCGCATGCAGCGCGCCGCGCCCTCGCCCGAGGGTGCGACCATGTCGAAGCCATCGGACGTCGCGCCGTAGCCGGCGACCTCGCCGTAGATCCTGGCGCCGCGCGCCTTCGCCCGGCCGAGCTCCTCGAGCACCAGCACGCCGGCGCCGCCGGCAATGACGAAGCCGTCGCGGTTCTTGTCATAGGCGCGGCTCGCCTTGGCCGGCGTCGCATTGAAGCGGCTCGACATCGCGCCCATCGCGTCGAACATGTTCGAGAGCGTCCAGTCGAGCTCCTCGCAGCCGCCGGCGAACATCACGTCCTGCTTGCCCCACTGGATGATCTCGGCGGCGTTGCCGATGCAGTGGGCGCTCGTCGCGCAGGCCGACGAGATCGAGTAGTTGGTGCCCTTGATCTGAAACGCCGTCGCCAGCACGCCCGAGGGTCCCGAGCACATCGCCTTCGGAACCTCGAAGGGGCCGATCTTTTTCGGGCTGGCGTTCTTCCGCGTCGTGTCGGCGGCGGCCACGATCGCGACCGTCGACGGCCCGCCCGAGCCCATGATGATGCCGGTGCGCTCGCTGACGACGTCCTTCGCCTCGAGCCCCGCATCGCGGATCGCCTGGTCCATGGCGACCCAGTTCCACGCCATGCCGGCGTTCATGAAGCGCTTCGGCTTCCTCGGGACCATCGCCTCCCAATCGAGCTTCGGCTCGCCGTGCACCTGGCAGCGGAAGCCGAGCTCGGCATACATCGGCGCCGCGACGATGCCGGATTTCGCCTCCCGCAGCGAGGTGACGACTTCCTGCGTCGAGTTGCCGATGCTCGACACGATGCCCAATCCGGTGACGACGACGCGCCTCATGCCTTGACCTCTCACGTGCCCGCTTCACGTCCGCCGGCAGTGGCGGCTGCCGAGCGCCCTCACATCGCAGCCGCCGTGCCAGGGTCCTGTCCCGCCTCGAACAGGCCGACGCGCAAATCGGTTGCGGCATAGATGGTCTGGCCGTCGGCCTTCATCACGCCGTCGGCGATCGCGAGCTTGAGCTTGCGCAGGATCACGCGCTTCGGCTCGATGATGTACTGGACGGTCTTGGTCGTCGGCAGCACCATGCCGGTGAACTTCACCTCGCCGACGCCGAGCGCCCGGCCGCGGCCGGGCGCGCCGAGCCAGCCGAGGAAGAATCCCGTCAATTGCCACAACGCATCGAGGCCGAGACAGCCCGGCATCACCGGATCGCCTTTGAAATGGCAGGAGAAGAACCAGTCGAGCGCCGGATTGCCGGCGACCTCGAGGTCGGCGACGATCTGCCCCTTGCCGTGCGCGCCGCCCTGGTCGGAGATCGCCGAAATACGATCGAACATCAGCATCGGCGGCAGCGGTAGCTGCGCGTTGCCCGCGCCGAACAGCTCCGCGCGGCCGCAGGCGAGCAGGTCCTCGTACTCGAAGCTCGAACGCCGTTCTGCCATCCGCCGCGCCGCCCCTCGGCCGAGCCATGTCCGCGGGATCAGGCTGGCTCGGAGCGCAAATCCCCTCTTCGGCTTCTCCTAGCACAGTCGCCCCGGCTTCAAAAGCGCGCGTTGGCTCAGAAAAGTCCGCGATGCCAGACCCTTGAGCGGCGGCACTTTCGCTGTCGCGGCCGGCATGGGAGACATGGCGCTCGCCAGATCGCCATTACCGGGAGGCTCGTCATGGTCGGCTTTCAGATCCGCAAGCGCACACGCAAGGTCGACAACCGCCTGATCGCCGCCTTCCGCGGATTGCCGGTCGCCAATGCCAGCGACAGCATGTCCCGGATGGCAGCCGGCGGGCCGCGCCTTCGGCCGATGCACAAGGGCTCGCCGATGTCCGGTCCGGCGCTGACCGTCAAGACGCGGCCGGGCGACAACCTGATGCTGCACAAGGCGCTCGACCTCGCCGAGCCCGGCGACGTGATCGTCTGCGACGGCGGCGGCGACCTGACCAATGCGCTGATCGGCGAGCTCATGATCTCGCACGCGATCAGGCGCGGCGTCGCCGGCATCGTGATCGACGGCGCGGTGCGCGACAGCGGCTGGATCCGCGCGCACGACTTTCCGGTCTACGCCGCCGGCGTCACCCATCGCGGGCCCTACAAGGACGGTCCCGGCGAGATCAACGTCGCCATCGCCATCGACGGCATGGTGGTCGCGCCGGGCGATCTCGTCATCGGCGACGAGGATGGCTGCCTGTGTGTGCCTTATGCCGACGCCGAGGCCGTGCTGGCTGCGACGATCGCCAAGCGTGACGCGGAGGTGAAGCAGATGGCCGCGATCGAGGCCGGAACCAGCGATCGGGCCTGGGTCGATGCGACGCTGAAGCGGCTCGGCTGCAGAATCGAGGCATGAGCGCTCCCCACGCGATGATCTCCTCGCCGGCATGGCGGGCGGGGCGGATCGCGCGTGTCGCGGATACGAGAACAGGCCGGATCGTGCCCTGTCGGGCCCCGGCCGCGCGCGGGCGCTCGGTCGAGCGAGGTCAGCCGAGCAGCCTGCGCTGCGCGAGGTTGCGCATCAGATCGGCGGCACCAAACGCCCACGGCGGCGCCTTGTCGGAGGTCGTCATGCGGTTCGACAGCGAGCCGAGCTCGGCGGCATGGATGGTGACGATGTCGCCCGGCTTGTGGGTGAAGCCCATGCCCTTGGCGCCGCGGTCCTCGACCGGCGCGAACATCGTGCCCAGATAGAGCACGGCGCCGTCAGGGTACTGGTGCACCTTGCCGAACATCTCCGACACCAGCTCGGCGGGGTCGCGGGCGATCTCGCTCATCGACGACTTGCCGGTCATGCGGAACCCGTCCTCGCCGGCAACCGAGAGCAGAACATCGGTGCGGCGCACGATGTCGAGCGTGAATTCGCCATCGAAGAAGCGCACGAGCGGGCCGATCGCGGCGGACGCGTTGTTGTCCTTGGCTTTCGAGAGCAGCAGCGCCGAGCGGCCCTCGAAGTCGCGCAGGTTCACGTCGTTGCCGAGCGTCGCGCCGGCAATCTCGGCGCGGGAGTTGACGAGCAGAACCACCTCGGGCTCAGGGTTGTTCCAGGTCGAGCGCGGGTGCAGTCCGGCGTCCATGCCGTGGCCGATCGCCGACATCGGCTGCGCCTTGGTGAAGATCTCCGCATCCTCGCCGATGCCGACCTCGAGGTACTGCGACCACGCGCCGTTCTCGATCAGCGTCTTCTTGAGCGCGAGTGCCTGCTTGGACCCGGGCTTCAATTTACTCAGATCGCCGCCGAGCTGCTTGTGCACCGAGGCGCGGATCGCCTCGGCCTTGTCCGGCGCACCCTTGGCCTGCTCCTCGATGACGCGCTCGAGCATCGAGCGGGCGAACGTGACGCCGGCCGCCTTCACCGCCTGCAGATCACAGGGTGCGAGCAGCCAGGGTTTGCGGCCGTTGCGATCGGCCTCCGGCGTGTTGGCCAGAATATCGGCCAGTGCGCCGATCCGCTCGCCGGGCGCGGTGCGCACGACTTTTGCCGCGTCCTTCAACTCGGCGAGGTCGCGCATGGTCGGCGTGTGGCGGGTGATGTCGTAGACGCCGTCGGCGCGCACGGCGACGATCGCGGGACCATCGACTTCCGGCAGCCAGACGCGGCCCGCGAGCGCGCCCTTCGTGCCGTCCTTCGGCAGTGTACTCGCGGCCGTCATCTCGGTGCGCATCGTCGACCACGCCTCCCTGCTGCGACCCTTCTCAGAATCCGGCGTTTGACCGGACGGGCAAGCAATGTATACATTAATTCGAGCGCCGTTCGATCCCACTCTAGCCCGTTCAGGCCCTCGCGAGGACCACTCATGGCGACCAACGCCCTCAGGATCGCCGTTTTCCCAGGCGACGGCATCGGCCGCGAGGTCATTCCGGCTGCCGTGTCGGTGCTGCAGCGGCTCGAGCAGCGCATCGGCGGTTTCGCGCTCACCTTCGAGACGCACGACGCCGGCGCCGCCTTCTACCGCGAGACCGGCAAGGACATCTCGAAACCGTCGTTCGAGGCGGCGCGCGCCGCCGACGCCATCCTGCTCGGCGCCATGGGCCTGCCGGACGTGCGCTACCCCGACGGCACCGAGATCGCACCACACCTGACCATGCGCGACGAATTCGGCCTCTACGCCGGTGTCAGGCCGGTGAAGGCCTATCCGAACACTCCGCGCCGCCTCGCCGACGCGCGCGCGGCCAAGCTCGATTTCATCGTGCTGAGGGAATCGACCGAGGGCCTGTTCTGGAGCCGCGGCCGCAGCCAGGTGATCGGCGACAGCGAGGTACGCGAGACGCTGCGCATCTCACGCCCGACGACCGAGAAGCTGTTCGACGTCGCCTTCAAGCTCGCCCGCCAGCGCAAGGCGAAGGGCGGCGCCGGCACTGGCAAGGGCCACGTGACCTGCGTCGACAAGTCGAATGTCTTTCCCGCATTCGCGTTCTTCCGCAGAATCGGCTTCGAGCGCGCCAAGCTCAATCCCGATATCCGCTTCTCGACCAACTACGTCGACGCGCAGGCGCTCGATCTCATCCGCAAGCCGTGGGACTTCGACGTGCTGGTCATGGAGAACATGTTCGCTGACATCCTCTCCGATCTCGGGGGCGGGCTCGTCGGCGGCATGGGCATGGCGCCCTGCGCCGAGCTCGGCGACGACCACGGCCTGTTCCAGCCCGCGCACGGCTCGGCACCCGACATCGCGGGCCAGGACAAGGCCAATCCGACCGCGACGCTCCTGTCTGCGGCGATGATGCTCGACTGGCTCGGTGAGCGGCATGGTCTTGCGAGCATGAACGAGGCCGCCGGCCTGCTCGAGGCCGCGGTCGAGAATGGCTTTGCGACCTGCAGCGTGCGGCCGATGGAGTTCGGCGGCGATCAGGGCCTGACGGCGGTGATGACGGCCATCGACGCATGCCTCGAGGCGCTGCTCTCGAAGCGGGCCGGCGCCTGAGCGGCGGCCCCTGGCACCGGGCCAGCGATGGTCGGAGGCGATTTGCCGCTCGCCGCGGGCGCGAGCCTGTGCCAGCCTGTGCCGACGGTCGGGCGGCGACGGGACGTGGCGATGGACAAGGCGCGACAGAGTATGCCGGATCGAGGTGGCCCGGCCGTGCCCGGCGCGGATGGCGGCCGGCGCTCCCAGACTGTGCACGCCTACGAGGAGATCCGCCGTCGCATCCTCGAGAACGAGATGCCGGCGGGATCGCAGTACCTCGAGCAGGAGCTGGCAACCCGTCTCGGCATGAGCCGCACGCCGGTCCGCGAGGCACTGATCCGCCTCGCCGAGGATGGCCTGGTCGAGGTGCGCAGTCGCCATGGTGCGCGCGTGCTGCCGGTCTCCGTCGACGACATGCGCGAGATCTACGAGCTGCTGACCGAGCTCGAGGCGCTCGCCGCCCGCAGGGTCGCCGAGCGCGGCCTCACGGCACGGGAGCTCGACCGGCTGGACCGCTGCCTCGCCGAGATGGAGGCGGCGCTCGCGCGCAGCGATCTCGACGCCTGGGCGCGGCACGATGAGGCATTCCACCGCTCGCTCATCGAGCTCTCCGGCAACCGGCGGCTTGTCGGCGTCGTCGAGAACATCTGGGGGCAGGCGCACCGCGTGCGCATGCTGACGCTGCGCAAGCGACCGCTGCCGACGGCCTCGAACCGCGATCACGCGGCGCTCGTCGACGCGATCCGGCGGCGCGATCCGGCCGGCGCCGCCGCGTTGCATCGCAAGCACCGCGAGGTCGCCGGAGCCATGCTGCTGAAGCTCATCGCGAAAGCGGGTGCGGAGGGGCTATGAGCGCATCGCTCCGCGTCGTCGTGAACCCGGGCGCGGCGGCGCAAGGCGAGGCCTATGGGCCCGATCGCGCGAACGCACTGCCGGCAGAGGCGTTTGCACAGGCCCATGCCGAGATCGCGAGCTGGCCCGGTTACGCGCCGACGCCACTCCTTTCGCTGCCGGCACTCGCGCAGAAATCCGGCCTCGCCGCGATCCACTACAAGGACGAAGGCCCGCGGTTCGGCCTCGACAGCTTCAAGGCGCTCGGCGGCGCCTATGCGGTGTTCCGCGTGATCGCGCGCGAGCTTTCCCGCCGCGGCGTCGCCGAGCACGTCACGCTCGATGATCTCGTTGCGCGCCGCCATGCCGCGCACGTCTGCGAGGTCACGGTCACCTCGGCGACCGACGGCAACCATGGCCGCTCCGTTGCCTGGGGCGCCCGGATGCTCGGCTGTCGCGCGGTGATCTTCATCCACGCGACGGTGAGCGAGAGCCGGCGCGCGGCGATCGCCGGCTATGGCGCCGAGGTCGTGCGCACCGCCGGCGGCTACGACGACAGCGTCCGCCACGCCTTCGCCGAGGCGCTCAGGCACGGCTGGCACGTCGTGCAGGACACCGCCAGAGGCGACTATCGCGAGGTGCCGGCCGACATCACCAGCGGCTACGGCGTGATCGCTGCCGAGATCATGGACCAGATGGTCGAGCCGCCGACCCACGCGCTCGTGCAGGCCGGTGTCGGCGGCCTCGCCAGCGCCATCTGCGCGCAGTTCTGGATCGGGTGGGGTGCGCGGCGGCCGCGCTTCATCGTGCTCGAGCCGGCAGGTGCAGACTGCGTTTTCCAGAGCATCGAGGCCGGACGCCAGGTCGTGGTCACCGGCGATCTCGAAACGGTGATGGCCGGGCTCTCCTGCGGGGAAGTTTCCGATCTCGCCTGGGAAATACTGAAGGGCGGCGCCGACGCGGCGATCGCCATCGACGACGCCTTTGCGCTCGACGGCATGCGCGCGCTCGCCGATCCCGCTGGCGGCGATCCGCCGGTCGTCGGCGGTGAGTGCTCCGGCGGCGCGGTCGGTGCGCTGCTCGCCCTCGCGCAGCGGCCGGAGCTCATGGCCATGCTCGGCCTGGACCGCTCATCGCGCGTGCTGCTGATCGGCACGGAGGGCGCGACCGACCCCGAGATCTATACCCGCGTCGTCGGCCGTTCCGCGGCCGATGTCCGCGCACAGAGGAGGTGAGCCGATGTCCCGCATCATCACCGTCGCCGCCGCCCAGCTCGGCCCGATCGCCCGCGATGAAGCCCGCAGCCAGGTCGTCGAACGACTGATCGACTTGTTGCGTCGGGCCAAGGCGCACGGCTCCGACCTCATCGTCTATCCCGAGCTCGCCCTGACGACATTCTTTCCGCGCTGGCATTTCGAGCGGCAGGCCGACATCGACGCATGGTTCGAGCGCGAGATGCCGTCGCCGGAGACCGCGCCGCTCTTCGCCGAGGCGCGCCGGCTCTCGATCGGGTTCAAGCTCGGCTATGCCGAGCTCGCGCTGGAGGAGGGACGCGCGCGCCGCTTCAACACCGCGATCCTGGTCGACAAGGCGGGCCGCATCGCGCTCAAATACCGCAAGGTGCATCTGCCTGGTCACGCCGAGCACGAGCCGTGGCGCAAGTTCCAGCACCTCGAGAAGCGCTACTTCGAGGTCGGCAACCTCGGGTTTCCGGTTGCGCGTGCGTTCGGCGGCATCATCGGCATGTGCATCTGCAATGACCGGCGCTGGCCGGAGACCTATCGCGTCATGGGCCTGCAGGGCGTCGAGATGATCCTGCTCGGCTACAACACGCCGGTGCACAACCCGCCCGCGCCCGAGCACGACATGCTCGGCAACTTCCACAACCAGCTCGTGATGCAGTCCGGCGCCTACCAGAACGGCACCTGGGTGGTCGGCGTCGCAAAGTGCGGGCGCGAGGAAGGTGTCGACGGCATCGGCCAGTCGCAGATCATCGCGCCGTCGGGGGAGACGGTCGCCATGTGCTCGACGCTCGGCGACGAGCTTGTCGTGGCGCGCTGTGATCTCGAACTGACGAAGTCCTACAAGTCGACCGTATTCGACTTCGCCGTCCACCGCCAGCCGCAGGCCTACGGGCTGATCACCGAGCGCAAGGGCGCCGTGCCGCCGCCGGAGAGTGAGGCCGATCGAGGAGAGCCGTCGTGACCATCACCCGGATCGCCAATGCCGAGCGCGTGATCTCCTACGACGGCGCGGCCGGCACCCATGTCTACCGCAGCGCGATCGACGGACGTGCCGGTCCGCACGGCGATGCCGAGCCGCGCGATCTCGAGGTCGCGGATCCTGATCGGTGTGAACAGGCGGGAGAAGGGGCTCATCGAACGCACACGTCCCGGTCGTCGGCGCGCTCACAGCCGCATCAGCAGGCGAACGAGCAGGGCAACGGCGGCGGTCGCCGCGACGCCGAGTGCCCACAGCGCAATGAACCACGCGAGGCGCGACCAGGGTCCTTTGCGTGGGGCGGATGCATCATGCACGTGATCACCTGGCCCTTCAGTGATAACCCGCGCCCGCGCGCACCTTGCCGCGGAACGCCCAGTACGAGAAGACCGTGTAGGCGATGATCAGCGGCAGCAGCACCGCCGTGCCGGCGAGCAGGAAGGCAAGGCTCTTGTCCGGGGCCGCCGCATCCCAGATCGAGATCGCGGGCGGCACGATGGCGGGATAGAGGCTGATGCCGAGGCCGATGTAGCAGAGCACGAACAAGGCGAGCGTCATGGCGAACGGCATGACCTCGTGCCGGTCGCGGAGCGAGAGGACGAGCCGCGCCGCCGCGGCGAGCGTCAGCAGCGGCACCGGCACGACGTAGAGGATCGCCGGCCAGGAGAACCAGCGCACCAGGAACTGCGAGTTGAGCAGCGGCGTCCACAGGCTCACGACACCGATCGCTGCCAGCAGCGCGAGCGCCAGCGGCCGTGCGAGCGCGTAGGCCCGGCTCTGCAGCTCGCCATCGGTGCGCCAGACGAGCCAGGTCGCGCCGAGCAGCGCGTAGCCGACGACCAGCGCGATGCCCGTCAGCAGGCTGAACGGCGTCAGCCAGTCGAGCCAGCCGCCGGCGTAGGCGCGGCCCTCGACCTTGATGCCTTGGATGAGCGCGCCGAGCGCGACGCCCTGCGCGATCGCCGCGATCAGCGAGCCGCATGTGAACGCCCAGTCCCACAGGAACTTGCCGCGCTCGGTCTTCCAGCGGAACTCGAAGGCGACGCCGCGCAGGATGAGGCCGAGCAGCATCGCGATCATCGGCGCATAGAGGGCCGGCAGCAGAACCGCGTAGGCGAGCGGGAACACGGCGAAGAGCCCGCCGCCGCCGAGCACCAGCCACGTCTCGTTGCCGTCCCACACGGGTGCGATGGTGTTCATCGCGACGTCGCGCTCCTCCCGGTCGGCGAGCAGCGGAAACAGGATGCCGACGCCGAGGTCGAACCCGTCGAGCACGACGTAGGCGAGCACAGCGAACGCGATGATCGCGGCCCACACGAACGGCAGATCGAGCGGCATCGGCGCGGCCTCCTCAGTGCTCGGCGCGACCCATGGCGGGCCCCGGCATCAGTCCGGACGCGCGCACCGGCTGATGCGGATCGGGCCCGTGCATCGCGTCCGACGGCCGCTGTCCCATCATGCGCAGGATGTAGTACGTGCCGGCCCCGAAAACGGCGAAATAGACGACGACGAACATCGCGAGCGACGCGGCAACCGCCGGCGCGGCGATCGGCGAGATGCTGTCGGCGGTGCGAAGCAGGCCATAGACGGTGTAGGGCTGGCGGCCGACCTCGGTGGTGATCCAGCCGGCGAGCACGGCGGCGAAGCCCGAGGGACCCATCAGCAGCGTCGCCCGCTGCAGCCATCTGGCCTCGGCGGGGCCGCCGCGCCAGCGCGCCCACAGGCTCCAGAGCCCGATGCCGAGCATCGCGAAGCCGATCCCGACCATCGCGCGGAAGCTCCAGAATACGAGCGGCGTATTCGGCCAGTCGGCGCGGGGGAATGCCTTCAAGCCCTTCACCTCGCCATTCCAGTCGTGGGTGAGGATGTAGCTGCCGAGCCGCGGCACCTCGATCGCGTTGCGTACCATCCCGGCGTCGTTGTCGGGCCAGCCGAACAGGATCAGCGGCGCGCCGGCTCGCGTCTCGTAGTGGCCTTCCATCGCCGCGATCTTCATCGGCTGGTGCTTCAGCGTGTTCAACCCATGCATGTCGCCGGCTGCGACCTGCAGCGGCGTGACGGCGGCCGCCATCCACAGCGCCATGGAGAACATCAGCTGCGCCGCCTCGTCGCGCCGGTCGCGCAGAAGGTGCCAGGCGCCGACCGCGCCGACCACGAACGCGGTCGTCAGGTACGCCGCGAGCACCATGTGCACGAGGCGATAGGGGAATGACGGATTGAACACGACCGCCCACCAGTCGAGGGGAACGAACTGCCCCTTGGCGTTGACCGCATAGCCCGCCGGCGTGTGCATCCAGCTGTTGACCGAGAGGATCCAGAACGCCGAGAAGAGCGTGCCGGCGGCGACCATCAGCGTCGCGAGGAAATGCAGCCGCGGGCCGACACGCGACAGGCCGAACAGCATGACGCCGAGGAAACCCGCCTCGAGGAAGAAGGCCGAGAGAACCTCGTAGCCCATCAGTGGCCCGAGCACCGGACCGGTCTTGTCGGAGAACACGCTCCAGTTCGTCCCGAACTGGTAGCTCATCACGATGCCCGAGACGACACCCATGCCGAACGTGACGGCGAAGATCTTCAGCCAGAACCTGAACACACGAAGGTAGACCTCGCGCCCGGTCGCGAGCCACAGCCCCTCGAGCACCGCGAGATAGCTTGCGAGCCCGATCGAGAACGCCGGAAAGATGATGTGCGCCGAGATCGTGAAGGCGAACTGCCAGCGGGCGAGATCGAGCGCGCTCATGGCGGGACCCATTGACGACAGCCGCCGCAGCGGGGCGGCATCCGCGCATCATACAGCGAGACGGCCGCGGCTCCAGCGTTCCGATACAGGCTCACCCATGCATGCTCATGTGTCGCCTTCCACATCCGGCAGAAAGCGCCTTAGGATGGGCCACGATCGATTGCGCCCCGGAACGACCCGAGCCTCATGAGCACGTCCGATATCGAGCGCGGCCTCGTCGCCCGCTACCTGCATCGCGTTCTCGGGCGTCAGGATCTTCCGATCCGGGCGGCGCGGCACATGCTGTTCTGGATGAACGAGCGCGCCGAGGCCTTGAGCCTCGCGCTGCCGCCCGACATCGCCTCGACGCTCGGCAGCTATTATTCGACCGGCTACAAGGCCGGCGACTTCGAGCGGGCGTTTCATGCCAACCGGCAGGACTTGCTCGCCATGCTCGACCGCGCCGCCGCCGCGACGCCGCGGCCCGAGCCGCTCGCGACCAACGTCGAGGCGCTGGTGCTGGCGCTGAACCTGCCGCAGCCGGATCCGGCCTGGAAGTTCATCGGCCTCATTGCCTGCGCGACCCGCTTCGATCTCGTGACGATGCTCACCAGCGCCGTGCTCGAGTGCTCGAGCCCGCTGCCCCGCGCCATTGCGGCGCTCACCGGCGAGACGACCCGCGTCATCGAGGAGCTGCTGTCGCCGATCGGCGAGCTGGTCGGTTCGGGCCTGGTGCAGGTGCGCGACGGCGATTTCGTCGCAGGCCATGGCGGGCGCTATTTCATCCCGCCGCGCGTCAACGCCAACCTCGACCGCACCTATTGCGAGTTCGCCGAGATGCGCAACGCGCTGCTCGGCGCCCCGCTCGCTTCGCCGGTCGGCGTGCGCGACTACGACCACTGCGGCGCCGACCGCGACCTCATGATCGCGGTGCTCGAGGGCGCCACGAGGGAAGGTGCGAGTGGCGTCAACATCCTGCTCTACGGACCGCCGGGCGCCGGCAAGACCGAGCTCGCCAAGGTGGTCGCCGCGGAGGCCGGGCTCGCGCTCTTCGGCGCGGGCGAGGAAGTCTTCACGCAGGGTGAATCGGACCGGTCGGCGAGGCTCGCCGATCTCGTCTTCGCCGCGCGGCTGTTGCGCGAGCAGCCGGGTACCGCCCTGCTTTTCGACGAGATGGAGGACGTCGCCGTTCACCTGATCCGCCGCGGCGGCTCGAAGATCTATCTCAACCGCCTGCTCGAGACCAATCCGGTGCCGACGCTGTGGACATCCAACGAGCTCGGCAATATCGACCCCGCGCTGCTCCGCCGCATGACGCTCGCGATCGAGTTGAAGCGGCCGCCGGCCGCACAACGCCGCCGCATCATCGCGCAGATCCTCAAACGCAACGAGGTGGCGGTCGCGGCGGAGGAGATCGAGCAGCTCGCACAGCGCATCGACGCGACCCCGGCGATCATCGAGAATGCGGTGAGGGCTGCGCGCTTCGCCGGCGGCGGCGCCGCGACGATCGAGCGGGCGGCGCGGGGCATCGTCAGGGCCGTGTCTGGTGTCGGCACGCGCCTCAGCTCCGCCATTCCCGCGTTCGATCCCGCGCTCACCCGCGCCAATCAGGACCTGATCGCGCTCGCCGACCAGCTGGTCGGCGGCAAGGCGCGGGCGTTCTCGCTCTGCCTTTCCGGGCCGCCCGGCACCGGCAAATCGTCGTTCGCGCGCTATCTCGCCAGCCGGCTCGGCCTCGAGATCCGCCAGAAGCGCGCCTCCGACATCCTCGGCATGTACGTCGGACAGTCGGAGCGCAACATCGCCGACGCCTTCGAGGAAGCACGCGAGAACGGCCAGTTCCTGGTGTTCGACGAGGCCGACAGCCTGCTGCTCGACCGCCGCGACGCCATGCGCTCGTGGGAGATCACCCAGGTCAACGAGATGCTGACGTGGATGGAGGACCACCCGCTCCCCGTCGCCTTCACCACCAACCTGATGGAGCGGATCGACACCGCATCGCTGCGCCGCTTCACCTTCCACGTGCGCTTCGGCTACCTCGACCGTGCTTCGCTCAAGCGCGCGTGGCACGTCTTCTTCGGCATCGACGAGCCGCCGGCCGAGGGCCTGGTGTTCGCCAACCTGACGCCGGGCGATTTCGCCAAGGCGCGCAAGCAGACCGAGATGCTCGGCAGCCTCGGCGACGTCGCCGCGATCGTCGAGCAGCTCGCCGACATCGCGCGTGGCAAGCCGGACGCCAAGGGCGCACTCGGCTTCACGACATGACTGGTGCGCGTCGCGTGCGCGTTGACCGCACACGCGATGCTGCCCAGGCTGCCCGTCGCCTGCCGACTCGAGGGACCCGCCGAAAGTCATGACGAGCCCCAGTGCGCCCGTGCCGCAGAACCGGCTGCTCGGCATCCTCTTCATGTGTCTCGCGGCGTCGATCTTTCCGGTCATGAACGGGCTGGTGCAGGTGCTGAGCCCGCGCTATGCGACCGAGCAGCTCGTCTGGGTTCGCACCGCCTCGCACCTGGTGTTCGTGCTGGCGCTGTTCATGCCGCGCTACGGCGGCGGCATTCTGCATTCCGCGAAGCTGCCCTGGCAGATCGCGCGCTCGGTGATCCTGACCGGCTCGACGCTGTGCTTCTTCACCGGCGTCAAGCATCTTCCGCTCGCCAATGCCGCGGCGATCAGCTTCATGGCGCCATTCATCGTCACCGTGCTCGCCTGGCCGATCCTCGGCGAGCGGTTCGGCATGCGCCGGCTCGCCGCGGTCATCGTCGGCTTCATCGGGGTTCTCGTCGTCATCCGGCCAGGCACCGACGTGTTCCATTGGGCCTCGTTGTTCATTCTCGCTAGCGCATTCTTCTATGCCGTCTATCAGATCTGCACGCGCAAGGTGGCCGGGCACGACACGCCTGAGACGTCGGCGGTCTACAGCGCCCTGGTCGGCACGCTCATCGCGCTGCCGCTCGCCTATCCGGTGTGGAAGCCCTTCGAGTCGGCGCTGGACGCGGCGGTGATGTGCGGCCTCGGCATCCTCGGCGCATTCGGCCACTATTTTGTCGCCCGCGCCATGACCTACGCGCCGGCCAGCGTCGTCGCGCCGTTCCACTACTGGCAGATCGTTGGATCGGTCATCGTCGGCTACCTCATCACGCACAAGCTGCCGGACGGCTATACGTGGCTCGGCGCTGCGATCATCGTCTCGGCCGGCATCTACATCGTCTGGCGCGAGACCAAGGTGAAGCGCGGCGTCGCCACCCAGGTCGATTGAGCCGGCGGGCAATTCATGTCGGCCGGATCATGGCGATCAACGGGGCCGGCCATCGCCGCCCTTCAGTCCGCTGACCGGTGTGATGACCGTCGCCGGGGGCGCGTCCGACCACGCGCTGCCCCCGAAGATGTGGAGCTCGTCGCGGCCTTCGCTCGCGGCCAGCACGGCATCGACACCCGCAATCGCACGGCCGAACGCCACCTCGGCGGCGGCGCCGTTCAGCAGATGCCCGAGCAGCAGCCCCGCCATCAGGTCGCCGGTGCCGTGCGGCGCGCCGGGCCGCTCGGCGGCGGCGCAATGGTGCATCATGCCGCCGGCCCACAGCAGATTGACGATGCGGCCCGCGTGCACGCTCGCCGAGGTCACCACCGTCGACTTGGATGGGAGCATGCGTGCCGCGATCTCGACAGCGGCAAGGTCGTCGCATGGCTTGCCGGTCATCCAGCCGAGCTCGAACCGGTTGGGCGTTGCGACATCGGCGAGCGGGACGAGTGCGTCGCGGATGGCGCGGGCCGCATGGATGTCGATGTAGATGCCCTTCGGCGCGTCGCCGATCACCGGATCGCAGAGGTAGGTCAGCCGCCGCTTTGCCCTGAGCCTCCCGATGACGTCGGCAACCGCGCGGACGTGGCCCTGCGTCGGCAGATAGCCGGTGATGACGCCGTCGATCTCCTCGAGCCAGCCGTTGGCGGCGAGCGTCTCGGTCATGCGCGTCACATCCTCGGGCGGAATGCGGACGACGTGAAAGCGCGCGTGACCCGGATGGTTCGACAGCAGCACGGTCGGCAGCGGCCAGACCTCGTGACCCTGCCGCCGCAAGGCCGGCACGATGGCTCCGAGGCCGACATGCCCGCGCACGACCTGCGACGAGATGGCAAGCACGCGGGCCATGGTACCGCCTCCTCAGATCACGTTCAGCTCCGGCAGCGGCGCGTTGGCGGCGACGCGCGCATAGCCGAAGCGCGATAGCTCGATCGTCGTGTAGCGGCCGTGGATCAGGAGCTCGGCGATGGCGCGCCCGACCGCCGGCGACTGCTGCAACCCGTGCCCTGAGAAGCCCGATGCGAAGTAGAAGTTGGAAAGGCGCGGGTGCGGGCCGAGGATCGCATTCTGGTCGAGCGTATTGTAGTCGTAGTGGCAGGCCCATGCATTGACGACTTTCAGCGTCTCGAGCGCCGGCGCGCGCGTCGCGAGCACCGGCCACACGTCGCGCTCGAACTCGTCGTGGTCGATGTCGAAGCTCTCGGTATCGGGATCGTTCTCGGGCCTCGGCGAGACGCCCGCGACGTAGTAGCGGCCCTCGGGGCGGAAGAAGACGCCGGTCGGATCGATCATCAGCCCGCAGCCGGGGAGCGGCGTCGGACAGTCGATGACGAAGATCTGGCGCTTGCGCGGCCTGACCGGCAGCTCGAGCCCCGCCATCGCGGCAATCTTGGCCGAGTGCCACCCGGCGGCATTGACCAGCGCACCGCAGGCAAACGTGCCACCGGACTTGAGCCGGACGCCGGTCACCCTGCCGGCCGCATGGGAGACTCCGACCACCTCGTCGGCAAGGTAGGTGGCGCCGCGCGCGCTCGACTTGAACAGGTTCATCAGCGCGTGCGGGTCGACGCACCCCTCGCCGGTGCGGCCCCAGCCGGCCGCCGCCACGCCATCGACGCAGAGCCACGGGAAGCGGCGCGCGATCTCGGCCGGCTCCAGCAGCTCGGTGTCGGCGCCGAGCGACAACTGCAGGCGGATGTTGCGCTCGAGCGTCGCGCGGCCGTCCGGCGATGCCATCATCAGGTAGCCGAACTCGCGAAAGCCGACATCGGCCTCGGCACCGAACTCCGCCTTAATGCCTTTGACGAGTTCTATGCCGAACCGGGAGAGGCGGATGTTCTCCTCGGTCGAGAACTGCTGGCGGAGCGAGGCGAGCGAGCGGCCGGTGGCGCACCACTGGTAGGTCGGGTCCTTCTCGACGACCGTCACGCGGCCCTTATAGCCGCCGCGCCCGAGGAAATAGGCGACCGCGCTGCCGACCGCCGCGCCGCCCACGATCACGACATCGGCCGTGCTGCTCATGCATTCACCCGCTGCTGACAGGGTACACTGCCAGATCGCATCACGGCGTGCCAAGCGTTGTGGTTGGCGCGACCGCGCACTTCGCCTAGCTTGTATGGATACCACATGCCGGAGCCGCACATGCCGATCCGCCCCCGCCGCAGCGCGTTGTTCATGCCTGCCTCCAATGCTCGCGCGCTCGAGAAGGCGCGGACGCTAGATTGCGACGTCGTCATTCTCGATCTCGAGGACGCGGTCGCGCCAGAACAGAAAGTCGCGGCGCGCCAGAGCGTCGTGGATGCAGTGCAGCGGGGTGGCTGGGGGCCGCGCGAGGTGGTTGTCAGAGTCAACAGCATCGGGTCGCCTTGGCACCATGACGACCTTGCTGTTGTCGCAGCTGTTGACCTTGACGCGATCTTGTTGCCCAAAGTCGAGACTCCGTTCGACCTGAAGGGCGTCGGCGGCGCCCTCGCCGCTGCGGGCGCGCCCGAGCGGGTGCGCGTGTGGGCCATGATCGAGACACCGCGCGCCGTGCTGAACGCCCTGGCAATCGCGGAAACCGCAGTGCGCCAGCCGGAATGCCGGCTCGGCTGTCTGGTCATCGGGACCAACGATCTCGCCAAGGAGACCCGCGCCGCGCAAACCGCGGGCCGCGAGCCGATGCTGTTCGCGTTGAGCAGCACGCTCTATGCCGCGCGCGCCCACGGCCTCGACGTGCTCGACGGCGTGTTCAACGACTTCAAGGACATCGAGGGCTGCCGGCGCGAGGCCGAGCAGGGCCGCGCACTGGGCATGGACGGCAAGACCCTGATCCACCCCGGCCAGATCGCCGTCGCGAATGCGGCGTTCTCACCGAGCCCGGCGGAAGTCGCCGCAGCGCGCGACATTGTCGCCGCGTTCGAGCGGCCTGAAGCCATAGGCCTGGGCGTCATCGCGTTGGACGGGCGCATGGTCGAGCGCATGCATCTCGCCATGGCGCAACGCACGATCGCGATCGCCGAGGCGATCGCCGCGCGACGGCCGGCCTGATGCCAGCCGACGCTATTGCATGCAAAACCGTGAAGGTCCTTCACTGCTACTCCACGGTTCTGCCCTTTTGCCGGCCGACCGGGGCCGCATTGCCGCCCTAGCCCGACGTCGGTGCTCGCGAGTGCGCCGAGGGAGGGGTTGGGATGGTGCTGCGTCGGACGGACGTTCTGGCAATCGTTGTCGCCGTGACGGGTCTCAGCGGGTGCATCCCGCCACGCGAGCCTGTCCTGCCGGCACAACCGCGGGGGCTGGTCTGTGATCGGACGACTGCAACCGTCACCAGCGTCGGGCGGGCCACGGCGGCCCTCTACGCCGAGCAAAGCGTCCGTCAGCAGGCCCAGGAGGTGCGCGGGGATATGATCCGGGGCGGCCTCCGGCGCGTTCGCATGGTGCATGCGCGAACCCACTGCGCCCCGACAGGCTGGAGCAGCCTGACAACCTGCACCACGGTTGCCCGGCTCTGCGGCCAGTAGTGCCCGGCTGCTTCAGAAACTCATTTTCGGATCGTTGCGGTTATGGTCGTTCCAATAGCCGGCCTTTCGGTTGTAGAATGCACCCTGCCGGGACCAGCGGCGCAAGTGTGCGGTTGGCCGCTGACGAAGGGGGAATGTCCGTGATCACCATGCGCGCGCTGGCGCTGACCGGCCGGACGTGCGTTGCGCTTTTCGCGCTCGTTCTCGGCGGCGGCTCGGCTGTCGGGCTGGGCGAGAAGGCGTTCTCCGACATGAAGGGTCGCGACGGCCGGGATCATGGCCAGATCAAGCTGATCGAGACGACCTCCGGCGTCCTGCTTCGCCTGCAGCTGAAGGGATTGCCCCCGGGCGCGCATGGCTTCCACATTCACGAGACCGGTAGGTGCGAGGGCGACTTCTCGAGCGCCGGCGGGATCTACAATCCCCATGGCGCCAAGCACGGCTTCCTCAATGACGAAGGCTCGATGGTCGGCGACCTCCCGAACTTCTTCGCGGCCGCTGCTGGCGAGGTCGAGACGGAGCTGCTGAGCCCGTTCGTGACGCTGAGCAGAGACCAGCAGGAGACGCTGTTCGACGCTGACGGATCGGCCTTCATCATCCACGAGCGCGCCGATGACCATAGAACAGAGCCCGAAGGCAACGCCGGCGCCCGCATCGCCTGCGGGGTGATCACCGCTCGCAAATGAGATTTGGCGACAATTCGTTCAGATATTCCGAGTTATGATTATTCCGCTGTTGGTTATCACATTGTCACCCCGGCGTGTAATGTCATTAATGATAAGACAGTAAGTCTATGGTCTAGTACCGAGCATGGTGTATTGCGCCCGGCCCGCCCGCTCCGACGCGCGCCGCGTATTCGACATGCCCGAGCCAGGGGACCGATCCATTGACGCAGCGCGTAGCAGTGGTGGGCGCGGGCCTTGCGGGCCTTGCTTGCGCACGCGTGCTCAGGCGCGGGGGCTGCTATGTTGAAATCTTCGAGAAGGAGCGCGTCATCGGTGGCCGTATGGCCGTCGCTCGGCTCGGCACGACGCCGTTCGACCACGGCTGCCAGTATCTGACTGCGCGCTCGGACCGCTTCAAGAGCTATCTCAAGGAGCTTGCCGGCAGCGGCTACGTCGCACGGTGGGCGCCGAGCGCTCCCGGCGGCGGCGACAGCCAGGCCGCCCTGCCGCCCGACTGGGTGGTCGGCACGCCGAGCATGGCATCGATCGTCCGCCCCCTGGCTGAGGGCGTCCGCATCCACACCGGCAAGCCTGCCCACACGATCCAGCGCATCGACAAGGCCTGGCATATCTGGTTCGAGGACCAGACCACCGCCGGTCCATTCGCGGCGATCGCAGTTGCGACGCCTGCGCCCGAGGCCCGGCTGCTGCTCGGCCGGCTGGACGAGCTGGCCGAGCCGCTTGCACGGGTTCGGCTCAGCCCCTGCTGGGCGCTGATGGCGCGTCTCGAGCAGCGGGTGCTTCCTGACCACGAGGTCTATTCGGACATGTCGCAGGTGATCCGCTGGGTCGCCCGCAACAACTCGAAGCCGGGTCGCAGCGGCCGCGGTGACGATATCGTCGTGCACGCGGCTCCGGCCTGGAGCCGAGAGACGGAGGACGCCGATCCCGCAGCGGTCGCCGAGGAGCTGTGGACCGAGGTCAGCCACGTCTTCAGCCTGCCGCCGGTCCGGCCGGCGCAGATGCAGGCATTCCTCTGGCGCCAGGCCCTGACCGATGCGGCGCTCGGGGAGACCTACCTCTTCTCGCGTGAGCACATGGTCGGCGTCGCCGGCGACTGGTGTCTCGGCCGCGTCGCCGAGCACGCGTTCGACAGCGGCGCGCTGCTCGGCAAATCGATCATCGATTCGCTCTGAGCGCCGGCTCCGGTGCCTTGCGCGGCCTGCGGGCCCGGGCAGCCGATCGACGCATTGCCCGGACCCTCGCCCCGCGCTAAACCACGCCCACGGTGACGGACGGGGCGGGAGCCGAGGCATGTCGAAAGCGAAGTCAGAAGGCGGCGGCCATTGCGAGCGGCCACTATCGCCACATCTCCAGATCTACGCGCCGCTGATCAACATGGTCATGTCGATCCTGCATCGGTTGACCGGGGCGGCGCTGTATGCCGGCACGTTGCTGCTCGCCTGGTGGCTGATCGCAGCGGCGACCGGCCCCGAGTACTATCGCCTCGTTCAGGGCTTGCTCGCGACCTGGCCGATGAAGGTCGTGCTCGTCGGCTACACCTGGGCGCTCCTGCATCATATGCTCGGAGGCATGCGCCATCTGCTCTGGGATACCGGGCGCGGACTGCAGTTGCATCAAGTCGACATGCTGTCGTGGCTGACCCTCGGCGGCTCGATCGCGCTGACCGCGCTCTTCTGGCTCGGTCACTATGCCGTGCGCGGGGCGCTCTGAGCGATGACCCAGATGATGCGAACCCCTCTCAAAACCGTGCGCCGGCTCGGGTCGGCGAAGGAAGGCTCGGATCATTTCTGGAGGCAGCGGCTGACCGCCGTCGCCAATCTGATCCTGATCCCGCTGCTCCTGCTGCTCATCGTCGGCATGTCGAGTGCGGACTATTCCGAGGTGAGGCGCAGCCTGGCGCATCCGGTCGTCGCCGTCGTCCTGGTCCTGACGCTGCTGGCAAGCCTCACCCATATGCGGCTCGGCATGCAGACGATCATCGAGGACTACGTGCATAGGGACCGACACAAGGTGCCGCTGCTGATGCTGAACACGTTCTTTGCGGTCTTCATCGGCGCGATCTGCATCTGGGCCGTGCTGAAGCTGAGCTTCGGAGCCTGATGCCCATGGACGAAGACGTGCGAGATTTTGCAAACGGCGTGGCCGGGCCGGCGATCAACGGCAAGGCCTACACGATCGTCGACCACACCTACGACGTGGTCGTCGTCGGCGCCGGCGGCGCGGGTCTGCGCGCCACGCTCGGCTGTGCGGAGGCCGGCCTCAGGACCGCGTGCGTGACGAAGGTCTTTCCGACCCGCTCGCACACCGTCGCCGCGCAGGGCGGGGTCGCGGCCGCGCTCGGCAACATGGGCCCCGACAGCTGGCAGTGGCACATGTACGACACCGTCAAGGGTGCCGACTGGCTCGGCGACCAGGACGCGATCGAGTACCTCTGCCGCAATGCGCCCGAGGCGGTCTACGAGCTCGAGCACTACGGCGTGCCGTTCAGCCGGACGAGCGACGGGCGCATCTATCAGCGTCCGTTCGGCGGCATGACGACCCACTTCGGCGAGGGGCCACCGGCGCAGCGCACCTGCGCCGCCGCCGATCGCACCGGCCACGCGATGTTGCACACGCTCTATGGCCAGTCGCTGCGCCACTCCGCCGAGTTCTTCGTCGAGTACTTCGCCATCGATCTCATGATGGATCAGGAGGGCGGCTGCCGTGGCGTCGTCGCGCTCAACCTCGAGGACGGCACGCTGCATCGTTTCCGCGCCAAGAAGACGATCCTCGCCACCGGCGGCTACGGCCGGGCCTACTTCTCCTGCACCTCGGCCCACACCTGCACCGGCGACGGCAATGCCATGGTGCTGCGCGCCGGCCTGCCGCTCGAGGACATGGAGTTCGTGCAGTTCCACCCGACTGGCATCTACGGCGCCGGCGTGCTCATCACCGAGGGCTCGCGCGGCGAGGGCGGCTATCTCACCAACAGCGAGGGCGAGCGCTTCATGGAGCGCTACGCGCCGCACGCCAAGGACCTCGCCTCGCGCGATGTCGTCTCGCGCTCGATGACCGTCGAGATCCGGGAAGGGCGCGGCGTCGGGCCGGAGAAGGACCACATCTTCCTCCATCTCGACCACCTCGATCCGAAGATCCTGGCCGAGCGGCTGCCGGGCATCACCGAGAGCGCCAAGATCTTCGCCGGCGTCGATCTGCGCCGCCAGCCGATCCCCGTGCTGCCGACGGTCCACTACAACATGGGCGGCATCCCGACCAACTATCACGGCGAGGTGCTGACGCTGAAGAACGGCGACCCCGACCATGTCGTGCCGGGGCTGATGGCAATCGGCGAGGCAGCATGCGTGTCGGTGCACGGCGCCAACCGGCTCGGCTCCAACTCGCTCATCGACCTCGTGGTGTTCGGCCGCGCGGCGGGGCTGCGGGCCGGCAAGACCGTGGAAGCAGGCTCCGCGCATCCGAGCCTGCCGGCCGATGCTGCCGAGCTCGCGATCTCCCGGCTCGACCGCGTGCGCCATGCCAAGGGCGGCTCACCGACAGCGGCGCTCCGCCTGCGCATGCAGAAGGTGATGCAGACCAACTGCGCGGTATTCCGCGACGGCCCCGTGCTGCGCGAGGGCGTGCAGAAGATCGATACGATCTGGAAGGAGTGTGGCGACATCGCCATCGTCGACCGCTCGCTCGTGTGGAACTCCGACCTGATCGAGGCGCTCGAGTACGAGAACCTCATATCGCAGGCCGCCGTCACCGTGCACGGCGCCGAGAATCGCACCGAGAGCCGCGGCGCGCACGCGCGCGAGGACTTCCCCAAGCGCGATGACGCGCATTGGATGAAGCACACTCTGGCCTGGGCCGATGACGCCCGCCACGCCGTCAAGATCGACTATCGCCCCGTCCACGCCAGGACGCTGACCAACGAGGTCAAGTACATCGAGCCGAAGGCGCGGACGTATTGAAGCACGCTTCCGCAACAATGGAGTCATCTCGGCGCTTGTCGCCGGGACCCATCGCGCCGCGCGCTAGGAACGAAGGTGGGCACGGGCAGCCGCAGCGGCTCGACGTGTCCGCGTGATGTCGCCGCCGGCAATGTCTCGATTTGGAACACCCAGGGTTGCTGATTTTCTCGTGCGCAACTCTTGCGCGCTACTTAAGGTCTGGTTTATCTTAATGGAGACCTGAGCAGTGGCCTTCCCGCATGACCTCGAGCACCCAACCGGTTGCACACGGCGCCTTTGACGCCCGGGAAGCGCCGGCTGCCCGCCACGGTACGTCCCCCGTTCCCGGCGCGCGGGCCCGCTCCCTCGCCTCCGGGATCACGCTCGACTACGGGCCGCGCGACCTGCTCGCGCCGTTCTTCCTCCGCGCCGAGGAGGTCGCGCTCGCCGAGGGCGTGCGCCTGTCGTTTGCGACGCTCGACGAGCTCGTCGCGATCAACCGGGCGAACAGCGACAGCTGGCGGCCGATCCTGCCGATCTTCGATCCGCGGTTCGGCGTGCGGCCCGAGAACGCATTCTGCATCGTCGGCCGTGACAAGGCGGGGGAGGTCGTGGCGACGCAGGCCGGCCGCCTCTACACGTGGACAAGCTCCAGCTTCCACGAGGAGTGCGAGAGCCTGCGCATCCTCTACGACGAGCCCGAGAAGCACCGCCGGCACGACGAGTCGATGGAGGTGACCGCGCCCGCCGCAAAGCGCGTCGCCGGCCGGGTCCTGTTCTCGGGGGCCGTCTGGAACCGGCGCGACCACCGCGGCGGCATTCTCTCGACGCTCCTGCCTCGGATCGGCCGCGCCTATGCGCTGACGCGCTGGTCGACCGACTATACCGCGAGCTTCATGGCCGAGGGCGTGGTGAAGGGCGGCGTCGCTGCCCGCGTCGGCTATCGCAATGTGGACTGGGAGATCCGCATGCACCACACGCCGGTGTGGCGCGACGGCACGATCCGCGCCGCGCTGATCTGGATGAACACCGACTACCTGCTATCCGACCTTGGCAGCTTCGCGCGTGGGCTGGAGGCGGAGGTCGATCCGTTCATCCAGTATGGAGCTGCATAGCAGCCACTTCGAGCCGTCCGGCGCGCCGGCCGGCAGGATCAGCCGGTTGTAGCGGACGCGATAGCGACCGTACTTGGTCGTCGAGACGATGGCATCGACCTTTTCCGCGACGATCTCCGGCTGTTGCAGGACGTGGCGGTATCGCCTGGCGATCCAGCTGCCGTAGGCGCCGTCCTTCTGCTGCTCGACCGGCATGCCGCGCGCCGACGAGAGCCAGTCGTTGTCGAGGATGGCGAAACCGCTGCCAATGTCCTGGAACACTACCTGATTCGAGCTCCGATCCTGGCGGACGAGAAAGTAGCGCCCGCGCGTCAGCTGATGCAGCACGTTGCGGATGCCATCCTGGTGCAGGTTGCCCGATAGCAGCGGCCAGTTGCGAAGCAGCGAGGCAAACACCTCGGAGTTCGGCAGGCTCTCGAGCTGGATCTTCTCGGAGACGAAGTCGCCCGGCCGGATCAACTGCTCGCTGCTCATGAGCTGAAGCAGGCGTTGCGCGACGATGTCGGCCGCGCCATGCAGCTCGATCCGCCAATCGGTGTCGAAATAGCTCGTCAGGATGCGGTCGAACTTGTGATCGGCGAGCCAGTAGATCAGCGAATCGAGCGCCTGGTGGGTGACCACGCTCGGGCGGATGCGGATTTGGCAGGAACGGCCGTAGCCGTTGACGGCGACGAAGCCGAGGTTCTTGACGAGGTAGTTGGAGAGGTCGTCTTCCGAGCTCGCCGACCCGAACGACTGCTTGAGCTGGATCGCGGCGTTGCCCCAGATCTCGCCCTGGTCGTCAATCAGCAGGAAACTCACGGCGACCGACCCAAACGCGGGCGACTGTTGTTGCATTTTGCCCGGTCCCCGACGCTCGCAAAGAAGAGTTGAAAACCCGCTAATCGGTCCCATCGACTGCACAATTTCCGGTCACTCTGGAGCCCGGCCCGAGTGGTGCTGCTACAATCCGGGCCGACCAAGTGCCAGCGCCTCAGCCGCTATCTTGGAACCGACGGCCATGGCCGAGCCCGACAAAACGCTCGCAAGTGACGCCGATACGCGGATCTCGCCCGACCCCGCGGCGGCGGTGCTGGCGGCGCTTGCCGCGCTCGGCTGCATCGCCTCGATCGCGGCGGTGAACTGGGTGGCGCAGGGCAAGTCGCCGGATCGCACCAAGGCCCGCAGGAAGGCAGCCTTCGCCCTGAAGGACCTCGAGAGCTGCTGTCTCGGCCTGCAGGAGATCTTCCGCCGCTTCCAGCGGCACGGCCGGTTGTTCGCCGGGGAGGGTGCGGCGGCGTCCGCACCGCTCAAACTCGGGGTGGCCGTTGCCCGCATCAGCCCGGAAACCGCCCGCCAGCATCAACAACTCGTCAACGACATCGCCTCGATGCTGGTGCTCGCCTCGCAGAATGCGTTCGACACCATGTCGGCGATCGAGGATGGCGAGATCAATGCTCCCGAAGAGCTGTTCTACGGTTTCGGCGAGCAGCAGGAGCGCTTGAACCGCCTGCTTCTGGACCGCGCGCCGATCAGGGTCGCGGTGGCGACCGGCGGCGAGGTCGCGCGGCGGCTGACGCAGCTGGTGCAGGAATTGAAGAAGCATCGCCTCGATTGAGCCGGCGCGGACAGTCTGCCGCAGCCGTCCACACCCGACGAATGCGGCGTTGACAGCGGGCGGCGTCGGTGGGCATCCAATGGCATCGAGGACACCGCCGCGCCGCCGAGGTCGATCACCAGATGGTTCAGCTGACGCTGCCGAAGAATTCCCGCGTCGAGCCGGGCAAGACCTGGAACCAGCCAACCGGCAAGGGCGACTGGAAAGAGTTCCGCATCTACCGCTGGAACGGCGACGACAGGCGCAATCCGCGCATTGATACCTACTGGGTCGACCGCGCGAGCTGCGGCCCGATGATTCTCGACGCCCTGATCAAGATCAAGAGCGAGATCGACTCGACCCTCACCTTCCGCCGCTCCTGTCGCGAGGGCATCTGCGGCTCCTGCGCGATGAACATCGCCGGCACCAACACGCTCGCCTGCCTCAAGGCGATCGAGGATGTGCGCGGCGCCGTGAAGGTCTACCCGCTTCCGCACATGACGGTCATCAAGGATCTCGTGCCGGACATGACCAATTTCTACGCCCAGCACCGCTCGATCGAGCCGTGGCTCAAGACCGAGACGCCGATGCCGCCGAGCGAGTGGAAGCAGAGCCGCGCGGATCGCGAGAAGCTCGATGGCCTCTACGAGTGCATCCTGTGCGCCTGCTGCTCGACGTCGTGCCCGAGCTACTGGTGGAACGCGGACCGCTATCTGGGCCCCGCAATCCTGCTGCAGGCCTACCGGTGGGTGATCGACAGCCGCGACGAGGCGACCGGCGAGCGGCTCGACAATCTCGAGGACCCGTTCCGGCTCTACCGCTGCCACACCATTCTCAACTGCGCGAAGGCCTGCCCCAAGGGCCTCAATCCCGCCAAGGCGATCGCCGAGCTGAAGAGGCTGATGGTCGAGCGCCGCGTTTGAGCCTTGCGGTCGATCCACCCGCAACCTGGGTCGGCGCGGCCACAGGGGGGCGGTGTTTTCTTCCGCGCCCCTGCTCCCGCTCTTGCGATGCGCGGATTTGAGGCGATCTCTCGGTCAGAGAGATTCAATCGGTTGCGGAGGGCCTGCATGACGATCGCACGGTGGGTGGCGGCCTGGATACTGGCCTTGCTTGCGGCCGGCACAACCGCGCACGCCGCGTGCACGAGCGACGCTCTCGGCGTCACCCGCGTGATCGAGATCGATGCCTCGAGCGGCCCGCTGTTCGGCGAGTTCACCAAGCAGGCGAAGGAGGAGAGCTTCCTCGCGCCGAAGGAGGTCGTGCTGACCTTCGACGATGGGCCGATGCCCTGGATCACCCGCACCATTCTCGACGCTCTGGATCGCCAGTGCACGAAGGCGACCTTTTTCTCCGTCGGGCGCATGGCAATCGCCTACCCACACGTCGTGCGCGAGGTGATGGCGCGCGGGCACACGCTCGGCACCCACACCTGGTCGCACCCGCTCCATCTGCCGCGGATGCGCCCGGAGGCCGCACGCGAGGAGATCGAGCGCGGATTCGCCGCCGTCGCGCTCGCCGCCGGTCAGCCGATCGCGCCGTTCTTCCGCTTTCCGGGCCTCAGCGACAGTCGCGAGCTGCTGGCGCATCTGCAGACGCGGGGAGTCGCCTCGTTCACGGTCGATGTCGTGTCCAACGACAGCTACGTCGGCGATGCGAGACGACTGATCGAGTCGACGCTGCGCAAGGTCGAGGCGCGGCAAGGCGGCATCCTGCTCTTCCACGACATCAAGCCGGTGACGGCGCGCGCCCTGCCGGCGCTCCTCGCCGAGCTCAAATCGCGCGGCTACAAGGTTGTGCACCTCACCTCGAAGCACGGCTTCGCGCCTGACGAGAGCTATCGGCCGGTCCTCGAGGCGCTCCTCGCCAAGGCGAGCGGCGCCAAGTCGCTACAGCCATTCTTCGGGGAGATGCCGAAGCCCGCCGCCGCCGATGGCACCGCTCCGCCGGTCACAGCGCTCGCGCCGGAGCCGAAGGCGTTTGCCGTCGCGAGCCTCGCGGCGAAGCCCACAGAGCCGCGCCCGCGCAAGCCGCGGCTCAGAAGCGAGCGGCCGGCGCCGGCAGCCCCCTGGTCGACGACCGTCCGGCGCGACCGCAGCCTGTCGATCTGGGAATAGCACCGGACCCGAGCCATCGGGTTCAGGTCTGGCGATCGTCGCCGGCGAGCTTGCGCGCCGCCTCCGGCGACATCATCGGCACGCCGTTGCGGATCGGGAAAGCGAGGCCGGCGGCGCGGCTGATCAGCTCCTGCGCCGCCTCGTCGTAGACGAGCGCAGTCTTGGTGAGTGGACACACGAGCAGCTCGAGCAGCCGCGGGTCGACGGGTTGTTCGGGTGTGTGCCGTGGCTGAGCCTCGCTCGTCATGCGATCGCGCCTCTGGTCATTGTAACCGCGAGCCCGAGCCGCTCTGGCCCGAGGCCATATCCATCTCGGCCAGCGCCACAAGTACCTCGGCGCGCCGCTTGAGGTCGGGCGCTTCGAGCAGCGCCTGCTTCTCCTCCGGGCCGAATGGGCTGACGATCGAGAGCATGTTGACGAGATGCTCGCCGGGCGCCTGGGCGATGGCGTTCCAGTCGGCGCGCAGGCGGCGATGCTCGAGGTAGCTCTTGAGCGCTGCGAGAAGCGCCGGCCGATCGAGCTCGGCTTCGCCCGCGCCCTGCTCGAGGTCGCCGACGAAGCGGCGGAAGTCGACCGCGAACTGGCGATAGGGCTTGCCCGTTGGCTGCTCGCGCTCGATCGCGAAGCGCGCGATGCCGGTGAGCGCGATCATCAGCCGGCCGTCGTCGAGTTCTTGGTAGGTGGTGACGCGGCCGGCGCACCCGACCGGCTTCAGCGCAACGTCGCTGCCCGCCGGGCTTTCCTCGGCGGTCTCGGAACGCTCCGGTTGGATGATTCCGATGATCCGCCCGCCCGACATCACGTCGTCGAGCAACTCGAGATAGCGTGGCTCGAACACGCTGAGCGGCAGTACGGCCCGCGGCAGCAGGATCGCACCGCGGAGCGGGAACAACGGGAGCCGCGCCGGCAGGTCCGTCAGCCGTCGATAGTGGTCCGTGCCGGCCATGGGCGAGCCTCCGCGCGCCGCGCGCTCAAGCGAACAGCAGGGACGACAGCCGCTTGCGACCGTCGATCGTCGCGGGGTCCTTGGGCCCCCAAGCGTCGAACAGCTCCACCAGCTGCTTGCGCGCCGCCTGCTCGTTCCAATTGCGGTCGCGCTTGAAGGCCTCGAGCAGGTGGGCGACCGCGCCTGCCTTGTCGCCGCGGGCCGCGAGCGCCAGCGCGAGGTCGATGCGCGACTGATGGTCGGCCGAATTGGCGGCGAGCTTGGCCTCGAGGGCCGCGGTATCGCCGGACTGGCCGGCCTTCCTGGCGAGCGCGAGCGCGGCAAGGACGCTCGCCACCGCCGGGGTCTCGCGCTTGTCGGGCGGCACCAGCGCGATCGTCTGCTCGGCGCGCGCGACGTCGCCGCTCTTGAGATAGCAGCGGGCGAGGCCGGCGAGCGCCGCCACGTTCTGGCGATCCTCCTGCAGCACGGCGGCGAACACCTCCGCCGCGTCTTGCAGGTCGCCGGCATCGAGCGCCTGCTCGCCGGCCTTGATCGCCTCGCCGAGGTCGGCGGCCGCATCGTCGCCGAGCAGGCGATCGACGAACGCCTTGATCTGGCTTTCGCTCTGCAGCCCCGCGAATCCGTCGAGCGGCCGGCCGTCGCGAAACGCATAGACCGTCGGCAGCGACTGCACGCGCAATTGGCCAGGGATCGTCGGATGCTGGTCGACGTTCATCTTCACGAGGCGGACCTTGCCGCCATAGCTGCGCACGACCTTTTCGATGATCGGGGTGAGCTGCTTGCACGGCTCGCACCAGGCCGCCCAGAAATCGACCAGCACCGGCACCTGCCGCGAGGTCTCGATCACGTCCTTGGCGAAGGTCGCGGTCGTGGTGTCCTTGATGATGTCGGCGGCGGCGGTCGGCGGCGGGCCGGCCGGACTGCGTGTCCCGAAATTCATGTCGCATCTCCCCGGCAGATGACCGGCTACTCTGATATGGTCACGTCCTGGCGGAATTGCCATGCAGCGTGACGATCTGTGGCTCGTGGCCGCACGCCCGAATGAAGCGGAAAAGGTCCTCGCGCGCAACGCTGGTCGTCGCGGTATTCTCGAGCGGGTGGGCGTTGATCGCCTCCTGGCCGAGCAATTTCTCGTCGAAGATGACCGTCACCCGCCGGGCGCGGTCGTTGATCAGCGCAAAGACCGTCACTGATCCGGGCGGGACGCCGAGCACCTCCATGAGCAGCTCGGGCTTGCCGAACGAGAGCCGTGCGGACCCGATCAGCCTGGGCAGCGCCTTGAGGTCGACGGCCGTGCGGCTCTCGGCGACGACGAGGAACAGGCGATCCTTGGCATCCTTGAGGAACAGGTTCTTGGTGTGGCCGCCGGCGATGTCACGCTCAAGGGCTGCGCTCTCGGCGACGGTGAACACCGCCGGGTGCTCGACGGTCGTTGCAGCGATGCCGAGCCCGGCGAGGCGGGCCATCAGGTCCTGGCGGGTGGCGGGCATCGGCAGGCGGCGGGTCCCGATGGTTGATCCGTGAGCGCCGTGTCCGCGCTCGCTGCTGCCGGCCGGCGCTCGGATGCCGGCCGGCGGCAGCACGCTCGCGCCGCTGTAGCGGGAGCCGCGGCCGCTGGCAATGGAAGCGGCGGCGACGTCTCGTCGATTGGCAGCCTCATCGGCAGCCTCGACGCCGGACGCTGCTACTGCCGGAGCATGTGCTCGGACTTCCGTGCCGACGGCGTCCCGACCGGATCAGCATCCGCGCCGAGCTCCGCGGAAACCGGTGGCTTGCGGCTCCCTGCGCCAGCTCCGTGCGGTTTGCGGCTCCCGCCGAGATCGGCTATCAGTGTCCCGTCCGCACCCATAGCTCAGCTGGATAGAGCGTTGCCCTCCGAAGGCAAAGGTCAGAGGTTCGAATCCTCTTGGGTGCGCCAAAGCTTGATACCAAGTTGATAGCTTGCATTTTTTCTCTCCGCAGATGGCCGGTTGGTGGGCAGCGGGCCGCGACGATCGCGGCTTGCGAGTGTGTATCAATTTTGATACAACAATGCCCATGCCTCAGCGAGCAAACCCGCTGCCCGTCGTATTCTTCGCCACGAGCGCCGGCACCGAACCTGTGCGTGAATGGTTGAGGGAACTCGACCGGGATGATCGCCGGGAAATCGGTTCGGACATCCTCGCAGTGCAGAAGGGTTGGCC